>JGI24695J34938_10002468_pt1 | contig 14119 bp, 15 predicted proteins | sample TergutCo191P3_FD_34938 | JGI IMG/M metagenome (IMG submission 34938) | reverse complement strand
TCGGTTAATTTTACTTTTGGCATTCTTTCCTTCCTTTTAATTAAGATTATTTATTTTTTCTGTATTCATTTACAGCGGCGCTGATGGCTGCTGTAATCTCAGAGTTATCTCCGGCATTGTGAGCTGTCGTGAGAACCGGCTGACCGCTTCCCCGGGCGTTATTGTCGGTTGCTTTATCAAATCTATCAAGCTTTGAAAGAATAAATATAATAAAACAGAAAATAACGCCTACACAAAGCATATTAATAATATCACCCTGCTGAAACATTTCCTTTATTGTCATGGCTAAATTCATAAATTAATCCTCCAATTACTCTATGCCATTATAGTACAGAATTGATGATTTTTTTTCAAGTACAAAAAAATAATTTTACGGATAAAATCCAGGCATCCTGCCTTATTCAAATGGCGGAATATTGTGATTTTNGAAACCGAAANTAAAAGAACTTTAACGCAGTTTTTTCCGGAGTTTACGGCGTTTATTGCGTTCTTTTGAAGATTCTCCCTTTTTAACAGATATTTCCTTAACTTCGCTGTAGAGGTAGGTAACTTCTTTATCGGGAAGACGGGACGCGATGATAAGCCAGATAATACCGAATACTATCATTAAAAAGCAAAGAATCTGTCCGGTTGTAAAGCTGAATGGAGGATGGCTGTATGCAGCAGGGAGAACGCTTTTTACAAATTCTATGCGGTAGCCCAATACAGCGTCCGGTTCGCGGAAATATTCAATAAAGAAACGGAAAAAACCGTAACCAATAAAATAAAGCCCTATTAAGAAACCTTTGAAAGGTTTACGGCTGCGGAAGAACCAGATAATAGCCCAGAGAATTATACCTTCAAAAACCATTTCATAAAGCTGAGACGGATGGCGGGGCAGATTAACAAAAGCACCGGTAATTTCAACGCCGGTTTTTTCCGCAATTTCCTGCACCCAGCTTTCGCTTGCAGGAAGCGGCGTAGCGTCCGGAAAGATCATCCCAATGGGGCTGGCTGTTACCCTGCCGTTAAGTTCGGCGTTAATAAAATTTCCCAGTCTTCCGAAAGTGTAGCCGAGAGGAATTCCGGCGACAAACATATCACCGAGTTCCCGGAAACTGAAACGCTTGACTTTCGCGAAAATAAAAACAGCTAAAGCTCCGAAAAAAGCGCCGCCATGGTAACTCATCCCCTGTAAGCCGGTGAACTGTCCGTTACGGAAAGGCCAGAAGATCAGCCAGGGCTGCCTGAGGTAAATGCCGGTGGTATCGTAAATTAGAGTAGAGAATATCCGCGCGCCCAAAATCAATCCAAGTATCCCCCAGGTGAATAAACCGGAAAGATCTTCATCTGACATTGGAAAGCGTCTTTCTTTAATTTGTCTGCGGTACAATATGTACGCGATGCCAAAGGCGACGATATACATAAGCCCGTACCAGCGGACAGGAAGGCCCGGAATAACTTCAGGTTTAATCCACGAAGGAAAATCAATTGAAAGCGGCATAATAATTACACCTTAAAACCTTGCTGCATGGCGCGGGTTAATTTTAGTTTGTAAAAATTGCTTTCTTTCTTCAGCTTGGAAATTTCAATCTGCTGGGATTTAATGGTTTCAATTAAATCACCCTGGCTCATGGCTCCCGAATGAAGGAGATCTTCGATATACTCCATCTTGGTGTCAAAATCATTTTCCGCCTCCTGTCCCGCTTCCTGAAAACTTTCTTCAATTTGTTTATCATCCGGAGAGTAGTTATCTTCGGGACTCTGCAAAATCTTTTCGGCGATCCGGTAAATCGCCTGCGATAAAATTGATTGCGGTTTGTAAAGAGTTATGGGCAATCTTGACGCGAGCGCGGTATCCTGGATTACATCACGGTAGATAATCCCCAGATGCTCGATCTTTAGATCAAGGTATTCCTCGCACGAACGCCGTATCTTCATGGCGACATCGGCATTCTTAGGGTCGTCAATTAAATTCATAATCAGCCGCGGGTGAAGAGATTCAAGTCGTGTTATAAATTTATTATAAGAAACAGTATCAATTTTCTTTATATAAGGCAGTATTTTAGGAATGTATAATTTCTGGTGGCCTGCGCCGTCTTTACGGATTTTTTCCAGATACGCGCGGGCGTTTGAACCTTTGCCGCATGAATTGAACATCAGGCGAAATACCGCGTTTTTTAAAAACACATACGCGTTAAGCACCGCTGTGACTGCCGGAGCGGAAACAACAATACCCTGGTTGGAGAGCAGGAAAAAATCCAGAATGGACTGATGCGTACCCGCTCCAAGATCAAGGATAAGAACATCGGTTTCTTCCCTCATCGCGAGAAGCTGCTTTACCAGCGCTTTACGCTGGAAGAAGCTTAAGTTTGCGGTTCCGGGTATTTCATTGTCGCCGGGAATGAAACGTAATCCCCGTATATCGGTATCGACAATTACACTGCTGAGATTGGATTTTATATTATTAAGAAATGTCCCAATGCCCATTTGAGGCGCCTGGTGTCCCAAAACCAGATGAAGATTCGACGCTCCAAGATCAAGGTCGGCCAATACTACCCGTTGTCCCGCCTGTGCGAACGCAATTCCCAAATTTGCCGCAACTAAAGATTTACCTACTCCGCCCTTTCCGCTGGCTATTGGAATAACACGCATTATTTCTCCTCCAAAACCTGTATTCTTGTCAACTTATCTTTATACTTATTTATCAATAAAATTCCGGTCATGGCAAATAAATCTCCAAACAGCAATANCCATTCAGCGCCTGCCTGGTGAAATACATTTGCCTTTGTGAAGCTCTGAAAAATACACCAAATCAACAATGAAAAAAGACTGANGCATTTCCCTGCTGTAAACAGGGGAAGGTAAGCCCTGTAACGATCAATATCAATCCATATAAATAATGCCATCAGCGGGAAAACGGCTCCCGGTATGACAAAAACAAATCTTGGGAAACCGGCAGCATCAACAGGCTCTAATAACGCATAGATAGCCAAAATTAAAACCCTGACAACTTCGTAAAGAAAAAGCCCGGGTCTTAAGAGCCTGATTATTACCATATATATTGAAAATAAAGTGTGGAGANAGAATAATCAAGAGGGAAATGAGATAATTACGAATTATCCGGGATTAAATCAATAAAACGCGGAAATTAAAACAAAAATATATAATTTTATATGTTTTATGGAAAAATATTAGTCGATGTATTAGAATTAAAGCAGGAGTACTTATGAAGGTTAAATATATTCTTGCAATATGTACAGTTTTATTTGTAATTATTGGATGCGCAAAGCCGCCAATCGCGGAGATGGACAGCGCGCGGGAAGCGGTTTTTAGAGCTGAAAATGACGAAGATGCTGTATTATACGCAGGCACAACGCTGGCGCGGGCAAGAGACGCCCTTAAACAAATGCAGGATTCCGCGGATTCTAAACAATATGACGCCGCCAAAACCCATGCTGAGGAAGCAATATCAGCTGCAGAAAAAGCAATAACCGACGGAAAGGCCGCGGCTGCCAGAGCAAGAGATGAAGCGTCAACCATGCTGCGCGGTCTTAGGGACTCACTTGATGAAACAGAGAGAAATATTAACGGCGCGCGTTACTCCTTGCTGGATTTAAACTATGATGATTTAGGGCGGGAATTCTCTAACGCCAGCGGTTCTGTTGACAGGGCAGAGTCAGATCACATGCAGGGAAATTTTCAGGATTCTCTTGATAACGCAAGAAGAGCCAGATCAACATTAAGCAGTATTAATGAAAGAATATCCAGCGCGGCGACCGCGTCCTCGCCAAAAAAGTGAATCAGCATATTGTATCGGTTTTGGTCGAAAACAGAGCCGGAACTCTCAGCAGGGTATCCGGCCTTTTCAGCCGCAGGGGATTTAATATTGACAGCCTGACGGTAGGCGAGACCGAAGATCCGTCAATTTCGAGGATGACAATCGCGGTGGGCGGCGAGCGAAAAAACTCCGCATCAGGCGGCAAGAATGATAAAAATCATCATGGCGCTGCGTCTGAACGGGTGCTTGAACAAATAATAAAACAATTAAGCAAACTTGTTGATGTAATCGCAATAAAAGAACTTGATTCATCCTGTCTGCGACGGGAAATAATTCTCGTGAAAATAGGCGTGGATGAAAAAAACCGTCCCGCCGTTCTGGAAATAGCCGGAATTTTCCGCGCCCGAGTTGTAGATGTTTCCCAGTCTACCATCACAATAGAAGCGACCGGTAATCTGGAAAAACTGGACGGCTTATTACTGCTGCTGCGTCCCTATGGAATCCTTGAGCTTGCCCGCACCGGCCTTGTAGCGCTGGAGCGCGGGCAAGATCAGCTAACAATCAGCGGTTAGGCTATTGCCGCTGCCAGGCATCAATATTAAGAGTAGTACGGCCCATACGGCCGCCGAATATCTTAACTTCAATATATACAGTACCGGAGCTGATTGTTTCAGAAATATAAGCATTATTATTGCCTTCATAATCATCATTTTCCGCAATAGGGCGTCCCTGACCATCGTATAAAACCAATACTGTATCCATATTTCCGGTAGTCCGCACAGTAAGCATAGTGCCTCTTCCTGACGCGTCATACCGGTACCAGCGGGATTCATTAGGCGAACGGAGAAAAACATCAACCGGCTCCCCGGGTCTTACAGAGACAGCGCGGGCGCGCGTTGTATTTCCCGCATCAGCCGGAATAGTTTCAAAACTCGCAAGGACACGATAAGGGCTGTTTTCACCTCCTAACTGGGTTAATTGAACTATGTAGACACTGTTTGCTTCTGTAAAGATTTCCATGCGGGCATTGTAATCTGGTCCGCTGTCATCATCTTCATTGATAAGATTACCGGAAGCATTATAAGCCCGCAGATATGTATCAGTGCTTCCTGATGTTTCAACAACCATAATACCGGCTGCCGAAGCGCGGACATTGAACCATCGGGCTTCCGACCCTTGAAGATTACCTGAAGCCCAGGATCCTAAACGCAGTTCGGATACGGAACTGGCGATGGCGCGAATATTATAAGACCCGCTTTCATAACCTCCGGGACTAAATAATTTAATGAAATATGTTTTCCCGTTTTCAGCAAAAAATTCCAATCTGGAATTATTTTCAAAAATCAAAACATTGGATGAGTTATAAACCGCCAGATAAGTCTCGATATTACCGGACGCTTCTATTAACAAGGGCCCGGTAGCTGCGGGACGCAAGCTGAACCAGTGTTCTTCTCCGCTGCCAAGGTTCCTGGGAACCCACGCGTTTAAACGCAGTTCCGAAACAGCGCCCATATTTGCCCTGATGCGGTAAGGGCCGAATCCGGCTCCGCCAATACAGCGCGCTTTTATAATGTATGTACCGCCGGCTTCAGTAAAAAATGAAACCCGCGCATTATAATTTTCTCCCCCGTCATCGTCCCCTGTAATGTATTTATTGGCGGAATCATACACTTCCAAATAAGTGTCCAGATCTCCTGAGGTTTCAACCTGCATAAGTCCGGAGCCGGAAGAACGTACGCTGAACCAGTGGTCTTCTCCGGCGTTGAAGTTCCTGGAAGCCCAGGCATCTAATCGCAGATCATGAATAGTACCCATGCTTGCGCGGATGCTATAAGGACCGCTTTCAGATTCACTTAAAAAGCGTAATTTAATAAGATAAGTCCTGCCGACTTCAGATATCAGTGAAATCCTGGCATTGTAATTTTCGCCTCCGTCATCATCAGAGGCAATTAAATTATAAGAAGCGTCATATGCTTCCAGATAAGTGTCTTTATCTCCTGTGGTTTCCACTATTAAAAATCCGGCTCCGGTCGGGCGGACGCTATACCAAATCTCATCTCCCATGTGAAGGTTTCCGTTAACTGTTGTCCCTACACGCAGCTCACGGGATTGCTGAGCATGGACGCCGCCTGTAAAAATAAAGAAAAGACCTGCAATAATAACTAAAAAACGTACTTTATGAAACATTATTATCCTCCTAATGATACATAATACCACAATAATTTTAAAAAAACAATTTAAACAATGATAAGATGAATATTACCATCTGCATGACAGTTGACTTAAATCATTATTTTTTCCACAATTAAGTGAATGATGGATGAAATAAATCATGTTTCTTTTTCTCGTAACCGGCTGGAAAGTTTAAGCACCGGCGAGCTTCTTAAACTCGCTGAATATAGCGGTTTAGATATTCCCGCGGGACTGGAAAGAATATTTCTAATAGAAGAGCTGCTTGAAAATTTTAANACCGTACAGGAAGTCAAAGATGATTTGGAGATCAATCCGTCCTGGTCTGAATCGGTTCCCCTGCCAAAGCAATACAATATNTCCTACATTGANGTAATAATAAGAGATCCNCTGTGGGTATTCGTTTACTGGGAAATAAAAAGTCANGACAGGGAAATATATGAAAACGCAAAGGATTTTAAAGGATATTGTTTGCGGATTATNCCGTTGAATGAAGGGGAAACAGTTCCGGCATCGTCNACATCAAATGAAAACTCTTTTACGGTTTCAATTGATACAAACGACTCCGCCAGATATTTAGGTTTCGCCGAACAATCGCTTCAGTCCGCAGGCCGTTACATAATTAAGCTTGGCGCGATTCGCAGCGATCATGAATCACAGCTCGCTATCTCTCAGCCTTTCAATCTGCCAAGGCTAATAGAAAATCTTAACATTCTTTCTCTTGATAATAATCCTTTAATTCACTTATCCGGAATGCAGGATTTTACAACAACTAAAAGCACGGATCGCCAGTCCAGAATAAAGAGGCAATAATTATGGAATTTCGTTATGCGGCCTCTATTGTTCTGGAAGCGCATTTGCCTTTTGTCAAAGAATATCACGATGAGGAAGATCTTTGTCAGGCAGGTAAAGAAAGCCGTTTTTTCACGGCAGTCTCCGAAACACTCCTTCCGCTCCTAAATGTTTTTGACAGGCTGGAAAATGATCATGTACCCTTCCGTCTGGGGCTGGCGATTTCACCCATACTCTGCCACATGCTGAATGATGAACATCTTATAAAAAAATACCTGCATTATACGGACAAGCAAGTTGAATTCGGGAAACAGGAAATAGAACGCACTAAAAGCCATGGCGAGTTAAATAAACTGGCGCATTTATTTTACAACTGTATTTTGGATAAAAGAAATACTTTTATTGAACGTTATGAGAAAAATATTTTAAAAACCATTGATTTTTATCAGCGCAAGGGCAGAATTGAGATTCTGGCAGGAACCGCGACAAACGCTTTTCTTCCTTTTATCAGCTATAGCGCAGAATCGCTTCAGGCTCAGATGGAAATACCGATGTCCTTCTATCGCCGTCACTTTGGCGGCTCTCCCCAGGGATTCTGGCTGCCCGCTCTCGGCTGGACATCCGCCATGGAGCCTTTTTTACGGGCGTATAATTTCTGCTATACCATTATAGACAGCCACGGCCTTTTGTTCGGCAATCCCATACCCGGAAAGGGAAGTTTTTATCCGGTAAAAACACCTAACGGTACTTTTATCCTTGCAAGGGATTTTTACGCCGTAAAGCAAATAGAGCAAATCGCAAATGATGAGATGTTTCTGGACAATGATCGCGATGTAGGCTACGAACTGCCGCCTGAAATTGTAAGCTGTTTTCTCAGCGGCGAAGGAGAAAGGCACAGAACCGGATATAAATACTGGTCCCGCATGGCAGCTAACACGTCAGATAACTCCCATGCGGAAAAACGGACAGACAACCAGGAGCAGAGCATTATTTACAATCCGCAGACAGCTTGTGAAAGGGTTAATGAGTACGCCAGATCATTCCTGGAAAGCACAATTTCCCGGCTTGAGGAAGCGTCACGGCACATGGAAGGCATTCCTTTAAGCCTATATGCGCATAACGCAAGTAATTTCGGCCGCTTCTGGCACGAAGGCCCGCAGTTCATCGAAGCTCTTTTCCGCATGGCCGCCGGAAATGACAATTTTCAATTTTTATGTCCAAGCGAATACATATACAAGCAAAATCTTTCTACCTTTCAGGTTGTTGTTCCTGAATTTTCTTCCATGGGCTTTAACGGATACGCTGAAACATGGCTGGATGTTTCCAATGACTGGATATACCGCCATCTGATGCGCTCTACGGAACGAATGATAGAACTGGCTGAACGTTTCCCCGATGATACAGGACTGAAAGAACGCGCTTTAAATCAGGCGGCCCGGGAAATACTTCTCGCTCAGTCTTCTGACTGGCCGGCTCTTTTATACAGACAGGATTCAACAGAGTTCGCCCGCAATCAGGTGGAAAACGCCCTGCGTAACTTTACAACAATATATGAAGCTCTCGGCAGCAATTATATCAGTACAGAATGGCTGACTAATCTGGAACGCCGCCATAATATTTTCCCGAATATTAATTATCGCGTATTCAGACGCAAGAGGTAATCTGTATTAAATTATTTATATAAAAATTGATTGAAGTACTCCGGTAACGGCGCGGATATATCCAGTTTAAATTCTTTAATTGCCAGTCTCGACGCGTGAAGAAGCAGATGTTTAAGGCCAATGGTTCTGCGCAAATTTTTGTTAAGCGCAAAATTACCGTATTTATCATCGCCTAATATCGGGTTACCGTTCATGGCTAGGTGACGGCGAATTTGATGCATTCTTCCTGTGCCAAGTTCAAGTTCAAGAACAGAAAATTCCTGCCTTTTTTCCGCATCCAATATTCCGCTCATTATTACCTTGTAGCTGGTTTCTGATTTTTTCAAACTGTTCCGGATTAAAAGATATTCCTTTATAATCCCTTCCTTTTTATCCAGACGTCCTGAGCAGACCGCGATGTACTGCTTAACAGCCTGCCGTTCAGTTCCGAAAACACGGGAAAAACGGGCTGCAGCTTCTTTCCCTTTTGCCGCAAGAAGCAGGCCGGAAGTGTCCTTATCAAGCCGGTGCACCAAAAGCGGCTGCGGACTGCGGATTTCCGCAAGGATTTTGTCCAAAGAGGTTTTTACTCCTTTTCCGCCCTGAACCGCGAGCCCTGCCGGTTTAAATACAACTATAGAAAAATCATCTTCATACAGAATTTCTATGTTTTTCATTCCGATAATGATAATATGAAACGAGTTTTTTTATTACTGTTTTTTATCCCGGTTTTGGTTTTAGCCGAGTCTTTGTATTCGCCTACCTGGGGTTTTCATCTGAACCTTCCTGAAGGTTACGAGTATATTGACGGCGACGGCAGGGACAAATTTTCTTTTAAAGGGCCTGGAGAGGCTATGTTTGATGTTGTTGTTTACAATAGCATTTACCGGTCCATGAAGGAACTTGTTAACGATATAAATAACAGACTCAAAAACATAGGCGATGTTGATTATTTTACATACAATAACAAACAGGCGGCAATTATCGAACTGGATTTCGGCGATAACAGCGGCTGGGGTCTCTGTGTTGAACTAAAAAGAAATTCACCTGACGGCACACCGCCGATGCTGCTTGCCCTCGCCTACAGCCATGTAAATACCGATCTGAATTTATTTCACTTATCGGCGCTCGATTCCATCGCTCCTTCAGATGAGGAAAAGTTCTATCCCGGCCCAATTATGGAGTTCAGCTACCCGCGGGGAGATCGTAAACGCGTCTATATGTCAGCAAGCGGAGCCAACGCCATGATATATGAAAATGACGCTGAAGCAGCCCAGGTTTTGATAGAACGGGAATTCAACATTTTAAATCACTATGTTTCTTCGTCAAATTGGCGAGAAGCCTGGATTCGTTATTACAGGATGATTTACCGCGATTCCTTTGACAGGATAACGAACGCCGCGTCAATTATTGTGCGAAGCTGGGGCGGACCTCCTTCCTCCGGCATTGAGGAAAGAAGAGCGTTTGCGCAAAGAACCCTTGATTATGTGCAAAATTTTAATTATGAAAGGGATTTAAGCGGAAGCGATTTTATGAACCTTGTAACTGCTGTTACTGAAGGCCGCGGCGATTGTGACAGCCGCGCTATGCTTTTTGCTATTATCCTTGCTCACGCGGATATCCGCTGCGCGATGATGGTTTCCAGCCAGCACAGCCATGCCATGGGCCTTGCAGACCTTCCCGGCGCCGGCGCCCGCTTCGAAGCCTACGGGGTCAACTGGCTGGTAGCGGAGACTACAGCGAAAATAAATATCGGTTTGATAGCTCAGGACATGAGCAATTCCGCGTCCTGGTTAGGCATAGTATTTGAGTAATTGGGTATATATAAATATGGCCTATTCTTTGTTTAGCAAATCGTACACTTCCTGCGGAGTCTGCGCGGACAAAAGCGAGTCGCGCAATTCGGGGTTAAATAAACGGGTATTGAACCAGGAAATTGTCTGTAAATAATAGGCATGCTGATTTTGAGCAGCCGCGACCATGAAAAGCAGGCGGACCGGTTCGTCATCCAGAGGGTGGAAATCTACAATGTCTGTGCGGCTGATTCCAACGGAAACCACAAGGTCGGTNACNGATGGAAGGCGGATATGGGGAATTGCTATNCCGCAGCCAACNGCNGTACTCATCAGTTCTTCACGCTTTAATATCTCCGCGGTTAACTCCTGCCTGTTTTTTATCTGCGGNGACGCAGACAGATTATCAGCAAGCGCAAGAAGAGCGTCCCGTTTGTTCGGGTAATTTAAAAAAAGTATCCGGGGCAGGGAAAGAATGGACTCCGCCTGTATTGGTTCAGTTTTAGGATTTAGATTTTTCGGCGACAGCCTTTCATTAACCCATTTATCTATTTCAGATTTCTTAAACCGCCAGGAGGCTCTTATTTTACCGGCTGGGATTTCACCTTTCTGAGCGCAATCATAAATTGTACGCTCGGACACCCGAAGATATTTGGCAACTTCTTCAAGGGTCAGGATATCATCATCAGACATATTGAAGATTATTACATAATATAGCAATAAATGTCAAGAGATTCCAACAATTTCAACAAAAATTAAAAACTATTTATTTCCTCAATTCATGCAGGGAATCGAAGGGAAGCAGTTCTCCCATGGTGGTGTCTACCATGTTACCGCCGTTTCCTGCAAAGCGCACCGGCGTATCAGACAGCAAAAACTCGCCAAGTACCTGACGGCAGGCGCCGCAGGGACCGACAGGCTCAACAGAATCGGGCGTAGAAATTGCAAGAGCGGTAAAAGAGCGCTTTCCCATGGAAACCGCCTTGCATACGGCGTTTCGTTCCGCGCAGATTGTCAGACCGTATGAACGGTTTTCAACATTAACGCCTGTGACTACGCTTCCGTCTTCGCATAACAGAGCCGCTCCAACCCGGAACTTTGAATACGGAGCATAAGCCATTTCCGCGATTTTTTTTGCTTCAGTCATTAAAGAATCCATCTGTTTTTTATCAATCACGCTTGCCTCCTGAATAAAAATATTATATAATGATACAAGTCGCTTTGATATAGGGGGGGAATAAGGCGCATGATAAAAAAAATTCGTGTTGTCTCAATTACATTGCTTTTTATTGTCTATTTTATAATGGCTGCGAGACCCATTCCGCGCGAGACAATTCTTGCACAGGGATGGATAAGTTCATTGCAGTCTGAATATCCGGGTCCGATAGGCGAAGGTTCCATTACGAATAGTTCGGCCATCCATCTGCCTGGAGAGCTTATTCCATTCACTCTGGGCGCAAATTTCGGCTATGTAAATACACAAGGCCAATTTGCCATTAATAAAACAAAAACCGGTAATATTTATCTTGGAAAAAATTTATGGACAGAGTACGATTTGGAACCTTCAAATATCGGGATAAAAAATATCTATGAAGAAACGGTAATAGATATCGAAAACCCCGGCGGGTATCCGCTTTTGCTTGATAACAGAATTTTTATTTTAGGCAGCGAACAAAACGCGTTATCTGAAATCAGCGCAGACGGCAGCGTCCTTTGGACGTATGAATTCGGCGCGCCTCTTACCTGCATAGATGCCGCCGCAGACCTGATATTGACAGGTTCAATTGACGGTTATATTGAAATTCTGGATTCTCAGGGAAAACGGATATTTAATTTTGAACCAGGCGGTTCGCGTTACGCGGTGATTCTTGGCTGTGCGCTTTCCGGCGACGGTTCGCATCTTGGAATTATAAGCGGCGTAGATCAGCAGCGTTTTCTGCTCCTGGAACGCTTTGGAAACAGCGGCGAATATAAAGTTGTCTATCATGAATTTTTGGGCGAAGGATTCAGGCGTCCGGTGCAAATTTCATTTATCGATGGCGATCAACGCCTTGTTTTTGAATCTTCCGCCGGGATCGGCTGTTACAATATTAAATCCAGATACGGAATACAAATACCGCTGGAAGGGGAAATAATCGCAATTGATAATTCCGGAGATCAGGGGTATTTCTTTTTAATTACTTCTCATTCAATGGGACGAAAACAACTTGTAGGCATTAAATTTCCAAGGGACAGCTGGATACCGTTATCAATGTTCAGGCAGAATACGCACAGCGCCGTTTTCCTGAAAGCCCCTTTTAAAAGCAGCAATGCATTTCTTGGCAGAACCGGTTCAATAATCATTGCCGGAGGAGGAACAGCCCTAATTTCATTTAACCTGGAGGAAATATAATATGAGCACAGCAATGCGCGTAATGACAGTGACAATTTATTTATTTCTTTTTGTATTGACAGGTTTTGTTTCCAGTCTGGAGGCGATGAGCTGGCCGTGTGAAGACGCGGAATTAATCAGAAATTTCGGCTCCAATGAAAAAGGCAAACCGACTCTTGGAATGGTTTTCGCGGGGAATACGGAAGTGCTTGCCGCTGAAACAGGAGAGATAATTTTTTCCCGCGGCAGCGGCAATGACGCATCACGCCTTCCTTCTCCGCTGGGCGCATGGACTGCAATTGATCACGGAGACGGTTTAATAAGCATTTACAGCCGGTATTCTGATAAAACAGCCGCTTCTGTATGGACTAATTCCATTATAACATCCAAATCTGATGTTCAGAACTTTGCCATAGCGGGCAATTTTATTGAAAAATCACAGCCAATCGCTTCTTCAGGAATTTCAGGATGGTCAAAGCAAAACGGATTTTACTTCATCATTTATGACAGACGGGAGAGACGCTGGATCAATCCCGCAATGATTGTAACGCCGGCGCGCAATACAAGCTCTTTGCAGATTCTTTCAGTTGAACTTTTGAATACCCAGGGCGTTCCGGTATCATCGCGAAATTTAACCCAGGGGCGTTATACGATCTATGTGGATACTACCGCCGCTCCTGCGGCTCGGGCATCCGCCGCAGCTCAGCAGCCGTCTTTATCGAAGCACGCGCCTCAGAGAATTGTTTGTTCTGTAAACGGCGCCGAAGCCGGTTCTCTTAACTTTGAAGCGGTTTCCGCAAGAGACGGAGTTCTGATGGTTTACCGAAACGGCCTTGTTCCGGTAGGACGGATATATTCGCATTATCCCGCTTTTGAAACCGCAGATGTTTATCTGAGCCGCGGACAGGTAAACATCGAAGTAATCGTGCAGGACGCGGCCGGCAATACCAGCAGCGTCGTTAACAGATTAATTGTTAACTAAGTGAAAACATGGTCAACTCCGGTCTGTTCCGAAAGGAGCGGAATAATTCCCTGTATCTGCGGCGGATTGGTTTTTAAACCCGCTCTTGACTGCGAAGGTTTTAACTTTGTACGCTGCGTAAAATGCGGCCTTGTACAAATGAATCCCCAGCCTGTAAAAGAAGAAATAATCGCGCGTTACAGCAGCAAATTCGCGAAAGATTATCTGTCATACGAACTTGAAAACGAAGCCGCTTTCTTCAGACTGCAGCNGCTTGCCCTGAAAGACGCGCGCTTTGACAAATTGGAAAAANAACTGTTTTTACGCGCCGCAAATGGAAAGCCCGCAANCGANCAGCCGTCTGTTTTGGATGCAGGCTGCGCAACAGGCGNTCTTCTTTCAGATTTGAAANGCCGCGGATGGCGCGTAACAGGCGTAGAAATTTCTCCCAGCGCCGAATTCGCGCAAAAAGAACGAAATCTTGACGTACGAAACCTTCCTCTGGAAGAAAATAATTTCTCATCCTGCAGTTTTGATGTTATACTTGCCTCTCACATTATTGAACATCTTAACGATCCCCGCTTATTTTTAACAGAAGCCCGCCGTATCCTC
>JGI24695J34938_10002467_pt1 | contig 14120 bp, 10 predicted proteins | sample TergutCo191P3_FD_34938 | JGI IMG/M metagenome (IMG submission 34938) | reverse complement strand
GTAATTATCAACATTAAAAACAGCCTTTGCGGTGTTAACAACTTTCCAGATAACGACAATGCCGATCATTACAGGGTTTCCAAGCTGATCGTTAACTTTTTGTTTTTCATTATTCAGCGTAGACGCCTTAAGCGATATTTTTTTACTGCCTGCGCCGTAACTATATTTCGCCGCTGTCCCTTCGTTAAGCGCTGATACCGCCTGATTTAATGTCTGCGATTGAGTTGTTGTGGTTTGCGCGGGGTTTAGTCCTACACAAAAAGGATTTACATAGTAAAATCCTTCTTTTTTTATTGTGCCGACATACTTTCCAAAAAGGGTCAGCACCATAGCTTCGTTCGGCTTAATTATTTTTAACCCGATATACAGAATCGGGCAGATAATAAAGCTTAAAAAGCCGCCTGCAGTTAATAATGTCATACCCAGCGTGAAACTGCCGCTTCCTTCAAGAATGAAAATACCGTAAACAAAAGCGCAAATTCCCGCAATTTCCAATAAGGTGTTAAAAATAAGCATAAACATACCGCTTGCGGTCTTCATCCTTATTTCCTCGTAGTGCTGTTTACCTGAATTAGATAATTCCGTCATGATTTCCTCCAATATTATAATGATATCATAATAATATCACGGTATAATATATTTGTCAATAGAAAATTTAATGAAAAATTTATTTTTTTGAGCTTTTTTTTGCGGTTACCGCTTTTTGGGGCTTTAAAGGTTTAACCGCAGCATTAATACTGTTCGGGAATAAAATGCCAAAGACATCGGCGGCGGTTTCTGCGAACTCGGCTTTGATAGCCGATCTTATGTCTTTATCAAGCTCATTCCAGTCGTCTTCGTTGTCTTTCGGGAGGATTGTTTTTTCCATTCCGTTTCTGATTGCAGCTAACAGTTTTTCTTTTAATCCTCCTATTGGAAGGATTCTACCTGTAAGCGTAATTTCTCCTGTCATCGCGATGCCGGGGCGCGGCGGGATTCTGCAAAGCGTGGATAATAGCGAGGAAGCAAGCGTAATTCCGGCTGAAGGACCGTCTTTTGGAATCGCGCCCTCGGGGACATGGATATGAAAATCCGATTTTGAAAGTTCTTTTACTGCGAAATTATATCTTTCGGCTGTGCTTCTAAGATATGATAAAGCGATGCGGGCGCTTTCTTTCATTACATCGCCCAAGTTTCCTGTTATAAGAAGATCTCCGTTTCCGTCATAACGGATTGTTTCCACAGGCATGATTGTTCCGCCGTATTCTGTCCATGCAAGACCGTAGGTTACGCCGACGCGCGCTTCCCTGTAAACAACATCGCGCTTGTATTTTTTCTTTCCTAAAAGTTTTTCAAGATTATCCGGCTTTACTGTTTTAATAAATTCCGTTACGGGCTTATCTTTGCCGTATCCCTTATTGACAGCGCCGCGCGCGATACGCCTAATGCAGCGGGCTGTTTCTCTTTCAAGATTGCGGACGCCTGATTCCATTGTATAATATCTGATGATGTCTTTTAACGTATCATCCCTGAATGTAATTTTAGCTTCGCTTAAACCGTTTTCGCGCAGCTCTTTGGGAACCAGAAACTGCCTTGCGATATTTAATTTTTCATTCTCTCCGTAGCCGGGAACTTCGATTATTTCCATTCTGTCCAAAAGCGGATACGGAATAGAGTGGAGCGAGTTTGCGGTTGTTAAAAACATCACCTTGGAAAGATCGTACTGAACTTCAAGATAGTGATCCACAAAGGTCGAGTTCTGCTCGGGATCAAGAACTTCCAAAAGCGCGGACGCGGGATCGCCTCTGAAATCGTGAGACAGCTTGTCAATTTCGTCTAACAAAAACACAGGATTAACGGTTCCTGCCTTGCGCATAGACTGAATGATTTTCCCCGGAAGCGCTCCTACATAAGTTTTTCTGTGCCCGCGAATTTCCGCTTCGTCGCGGACGCCGCCAAGCGATATGCGCACAAAATTTCTGCCTAAAGCCCGCGCAACAGATTTGCCAAGACTGGTTTTTCCTGTTCCCGGAGGTCCTACAAAGCAGAGAATTGGACCCTTAATTGAGGGAGGACTGGGGGGAGCTGCCGGAAGTTCCGCTGTCAGAAGGGGAACGTTATTTGAAATAAAATTTTTTAAATCAATATTATCTATAGAATCTATCGCATCAACATTTTTCTGTTCACCAATCCCCAATCCCTGTTCTCTAATCCCCGTTTCCTGATCGCTGTTCTCCGAGCTCTGTTCACTGATCCCTGATTCCCGTTCCCTGCCTCCGCTTATAAGCTGTCTAACCGCGATAAACTCTATTATACGGTCTTTCGCTTTTTGCATGCCGAAATGATCTTCGTTTAAAATTTTTTCCGCCAGCGCAAGGTCGCCTGAATCCGAGGTATAATCGCTCCAGGGGAGATCTGCTATCCATTCAAGGTATCCTCTTAGTACGCCGGCTTCGGGGGAGAGGCTTTGAAGTTTACGAAGCCTTTTTATTTCTTTGTCGGCTCTTTCCGTGACTTCTACAGGCGGTCTTTTTTCGGCGATACGTTTTTCTAAAACTGCGAACTCGTCCTCGATTTTATCTTTTCCAAGCTCTTTGTTAATTTCACGCAGCTGCTCGTTAAGGATATATTCGCGGTGGCGTTTATCCATTTTTCTTTTTACTTTGCCTGAAATATTTTTTTGGATTCCGTAAATCTCATTTTCTTTTTCTAAAACTTCCAGAATCGCGTGATATCTTTCTCTTGTGTTAGCGCATGCCAATAGTTCAATTTTTTTTTCTGATTTAATAAAGACCGCGTTACAGACAAGGTTAGCAAGGCGCTCCGGGTCTTCTGATTTTTCCACAGCGGAAAGAGTATCAACTCCGATTTTTCCCGAGTAATCGGCGTACTGAGAAAAAGATTTTTGAACGCTTCGCATTAAACCTAGGTCTTCTACGTTTAACGGTTCGTTAAATCCTGTTATCCGCAAAGGCTCGACTCTTACAATAGAGCAGTTGTCATGATTGTTAGATGAAATAATTGTTCCGCGGTATTCGCACTGGAACACAACGCGGAATGTCGCGTCGGGAAGCTTTAAATGAGAAATTACCCTTACTACTGTGCCTGTTAAATACGATTCGTCCGTGGAAAGACGAAAGTCATTTTTTTTTAAACAGGCTGCGAACAGGCGGTTGTCTCTTTTAATCGCTTCTTCAAGCGCAAGTATACCGGGTTTATATGTGATAAAAATCGGAACTACAGTCTGCGGAAAAAGCACAAGGTCACGCAGGGGTAAAAGCGGAAAATCTTCTGTAATAAGTTCCTCGGTTCCGTTGTAATCGTAGAATAAAGATTTTTTTGTTTTTAACTTAGAGAAAAATCCGCCGGCGCTTTTTTTGCTTCCAAGCGAATTTATATTTTTATTTTCAGTTGATTTCTTACTCACAGTTTTCCGCTCCAGAAGGCGTTATACCTGTCCAAAGAGCGGTCAGGCGCTTTTTTGCTTTTGCTCCAGATAAATGATTTCAGGAGGTTCGGATTTTTCAACAGTATCATGCGTGATTATTACCTGTTTATCGCCGATTATCGAAGGAATATCAAACATAATGTCAGTCATTAATCTTTCTACAATGGCGCGTAACCCTCTGGCTCCTGTTTTTTGTTTTATCGCCTTATCCGCGATTGCGTCAATCGCTTTTTCCGTAAACTCAAGCTTTACATCGTCGTAAGCAAGCGACGCCTGATACTGGCGCACAATTGCGTTTCGCGGTTCTGTGATGATTCGTTTTAAATCATCGCGGCGAAGTTCTTCCAAGCCTACAGTGATAGGAAGACGCCCGATAAACTCGGGGATCATTCCGAATTGAATTAAATCATCAGGATGAAGGGAATCGTAAAGTTCTTTTAGCGATTTCTCGTTTGAGCCGGACACAGAGCCGAACCCCAAAGGATGTTTTACAACGCGCCGCGAAATCAATTTATCAAGACCGACAAAAGCGCCGCCGCAGATAAAAAGAATGTTAGTAGTGTCGATGCGTATCATCTCCTGATTGGGATGCTTTCTGCCACCCTGCGGCGGAACCGAGGCAATCGTCCCTTCGATGATTTTTAAAAGCGCCTGCTGAACACCCTCGCCTGAGACATCGCGTGTAATGGAAATATTTTCTCCCTTGCGGGCGATCTTGTCGATTTCATCTATATAAACAATTCCTCTTTCGGCAGCCGAGATGTTTCCTCCAGCGCTTTGAATCAATTTTAAGAGAATATTCTCAACATCTTCGCCGACATATCCGGCTTCTGTGAGAGTTGTCGCATCCACTATCGCGAACGGCACTTTTAATTTTTTCGCTAAAATTTTTGCGAGTAACGTTTTTCCCGTTCCCGTAGGTCCTATCAAAAGCACATTAGATTTTTCAATTTCGACATCGTCAGAATCTTTTTTATCGGATACGGGGTTTGCGATTCTTTTATAATGATTATAAACCGCGACAGAAAGCGCTTTTTTCGCGTTGTCCTGTCCGATTATAAAAAGATCAAGATAATTCTTTATGTCGCGCGGGGTCGGAATGTCGCCTGTAAAATGAGTTGTAAGTTCCTGCTCTTCCTCGCTTAAAATCTTTTTGCAGACTTCTATACATTCATCGCAGATAAACACATCGTTAGGACCGGCGATTAAACGGCGCGCCATGTCCGCGCTCTTTCCGCAGAAAGAGCAGACTCTCTCAAGTATTTCAGGTCCGTTACGAAGACGCGCCATCTTTATCCCTCGTTAAAATAGAATCGGCTATGCCGTACTCAACTGCGTCCTTGGCGGACATATAAAAATCTCTTTCCATATCAAGCGAAATTTCGTCCGCTGTCTTGCCCGAATGTTTCGCGAAATAATCAATCAGCATTTTTTTAAGACGGATGATCTCCTTAGATTGAATCCCGATATCGCGCGCCTGTCCGTGCGCTCCGCCCCACGGCTGATGAATCAATACACGCGACGAAGGAAGAACCATGCGCTTGCCTTTTGTTCCCGCTGTAAGAACCAAAGCCGCCATGCTTGCCGCCTGCCCAATGCAGATAGTCTGCACATCGGATTTTACATGCTGAATTGTATCGTAAATCGCGAGCCCTGCCGTGACAGAGCCGCCGGGGGAGTTAACATAAAGATTGATGTCTTTCTCGGTTTCCTGACCGTCAAGAAAAAGAAGCTGCGCTACAACCAAGTCCGCGGTAATATCATTGATTTCACCGTCAAGAAACACGATTCTGTCTTTTAAGAGGCGGGAGTAAATATCGTAGGAGCGTTCCCCCATCCCTGTCTGCTCAACTACGATCGGAACAAGATTGCTCAATTTTGCACTCATACTATTAATTTAACCATTATCTGTCATGAAATCCAGATAATTCTCCTTTTTTCCGGGTTTAAAACTGTTTTCCGCAAGCAGAATGTCGGTAATTTTCTTTTCTCTGATGTCCTCTTTAAGATATAGCACCGCGTTTTCATCGTAATGTTTTTTTACTTCTTCCGCCTGAGTGTTGTTAGCCGCCGCGATGGATTCAAATTCTTTTTCTAAATCTTCATCGGACACTTCGATTTTTTGCTCTTCCATCAATGTTTCGATGATAAGCCTTGAATGAAGCGCCTTCTGCGCTTCTTCCCGCCATTGATCCTCTTTTTCGCCTATTTGCATCATTTGCCGCACATTCTCGATGCTCGTGTTGTAATAACGCGCGATGCGCCGCCAGCGGCCCTCGATCTCGGTTTTTATCATTGATTCGGGAATTACGACAGGAGTGCTTTCCATTATCATTTTTAAAAGCTCGCTGACTTTTCTTTCGCGGATGCGCGTGTCAAGCTGTTTTTCCAGCCGCTGTTTTATACTGTCTTTTAAATCATTAAGGGTTTGATATTTTTCATCGACATCCTGCGCAAGATCATCGTCAAGGTCGGGGAGCTTTTTTTCTTTTAATGAAGTAAGCGATATTTTTACTTTTCTTGTCTGACCTGCCAGTTTATGAATTATGTAATCGTCATCAAATTTTTTATCGAATTCTTTTGTTTCGCCTTTTTTCATTCCGGCTATATCATCGTCAAATTTATACGCATTCACTCCTGTGCCGAGCGTAAAGGTAAAATCCTTGCGTTGATTTTCTGTATTGGTTTCCTCGGGAAGTTCCCCGTTTTCCTCGTAGATCAGATAATCAACTGTCACAACATCGTTGTTTGCGGCCCCGGCTGTATCATCGCGATCCATTACAATTGCGTTACGCTCCCTGAGTTCCTCAAGTTCCTTGTTTATGTCGCCTTCTTCGATTTCGGCGTAGGAATATTCCGCGCTAAGCTCCTTCCATTGACCGAGTTTCACCTCCGGCAGAACATCGTAGATGACAGAAAATTGAAGGTCCTGCTCTAGATCGAGAACCGGCTCCCCCTGAAGTTCCGGAGTGGAGTAGGGCAGAGGCTTTTCGCTTCTTGGCATGTTCTCTTCTTTAAAAACTTCCTGTAAAGTCGATTCCATGATGCGTCCCATCGCGTCGCCTTTTAACGCTTCTGAATATTTCTTTTCGAGCACATCGCGGGGCACTTTCCCCTTGCGGAAACCCGGTAGCTGCAGAGTTTTAGTATACTCCTTGATCATATCATCATACTGAGTCCGAATATCCTCTTTCGGAACTGTGATGGAAAGCATTACATTTGATTTTTCCAGACGTTTAATTTCTTTATTTATTGCCACAATACTCCTCTTTGATGTTCATTATATTGTAAGAGGTAAAATAGTCAACCCTTCACTTTACATTATCCCGGTAAATGATTAGAATTGTCTAAACAGGATATTTTTAGTAAATTCTTAAAACCATAGGAAATGTAAGTGGGTATAAAGGATAGTTTATTCGGAGAAATAGACTTTGATAAAATTTCCTTAAATAAGGATTTTAGCGAAGCTGATGTCAGAGCTGTAATAATAGATCCTATTTTAAAAGAGTTAGGATTCAAACACCCAAATATCTTAAGAGAAAAACCATTAAAAAGTCCTTTCTTAAAAACTGGCAGTAAAAAAAGACAGGTAAACTTAATTCCGGATTATATTATAAAAGTAAATGACAGCTATGCTTTTATTTTAGACGCAAAATCACCAAAACAAAAAATTATTAATGATGATAATGTTGAACAGGTTTTTTCTTATGCTATTCATCCGGAAATACGAAGTTATTATTTTGCATTATGTAATGGCTTGGAATTTGTCTGTTATAGAACAACAGATACGGCGGAGCCTATTTTTTATTTTCAAATAAATGATATTGATAATTATTGGGAAATTCTTAAGAAAACTCTGTCTCCGGATAGTTTTCAAACCGGTAAAATATTTTCATATACTCCTGAAACAGTAAAACAAACCGAAACGGAATTTGATTATTTAAATAGACCATTATTAAAAGAAATTAATGTAAGAAAACGGGCAGTTAAACGTCATTTTGGCGTTCATGGTTATTTTACAAGGCAATCGTGGGATATTGTGAGCGCTTATATTAAAAATTTCAGCAAAGAAGGAGATTTAATTCTTGATCCATTCGGCGGCAGCGGGGTAACTGCTGTTGAAGCGCTGGTTAATAATAGAAAAGCTGTTAATGTTGATATAAACCCTTTAGCTGTTTTTTTAGTTAATTCGCTTTTAGCTCCTGTAGACATTAATCGTCTTAATGAGGCGTATATTAGAGTACGTGATGAATATATAAATAATGAACCAAAAACAAAGAAAGATTTTAATGAAATATTACTTAAATATCCTGGTCCTATAAAATTACCTTTACCTAAGAGCAGTGATGTAGAAACAGTTCCCGAATTATTTAATTTAGGGCAGACAGCTAAATTGGCATTATTAAAAGCGATAATAAATAAAGAGAAAGATAAAAATATAAGAGATACATTGTTACTTGTTTTTTCAGGTATGGTTACAAGGATAAATTTAACATATCATACAACATCTAAACAGCAAGGTACAAATGTATCGGGCGGCGATGCAAGTGCATTCAGATATTACAGATATAGAATTGCACCATCACCGAGAGAAATAGATTTTATTAAATATCTTGATATACGCTATAAAAAAGTTAAAGCCGCTAAAGACGAGATAAAAGCTGTATATTTATTAAATTCTCAAAAAGAAATTCAATCAATAACTGATAATTATCAAAACTTAAAAGGAACAGCAACAAATTTATCATTTTTAGAAAATGAATCAATCGACTATATTTATACTGATCCGCCTTATGGAAAGAAAATTCCTTATTTGGATTTGTCTGTTATGTGGAACGCGTGGCTGGATTTTAATGTTACTAACGAAGATTATAAATTAGAAGCTATTGAAGGCGGCGAACATCAAAAGTCAAAAGATGAATATAATATGCTTATTTCAAAAAGCATACAAGAAATGTACAGAGTGTTAAAGTTTAACCGGTGGCTGTCATTTGTTTTTGCTCATAAAGACCCGGAATTTTGGCATTTAATAATTGAAACTTGTGAAAAATGCGGTTTCGAATATGCAGGCGCAGTTCCTCAAAAAAACGGGCAGACAAGTTTTAAAAAAAGACAGCATCCTTTTACAGTTTTATCCGGACAATTAATTATAAATTTTAAAAAAGTCAGAACACCAAAAGCTGTTTTAAAAGCTAATCTAGGCATGGATATCGGAGAAATTGTAATTCAAGTTATTGAAGGATTAATCGCTAAAGACGGAGGAGCTTCATTAGAACAAATTAATGATGAATTAATTATCAAAGGATTGGAATTAGGTTTTCTTGACTTATTAAGAAAAGAATACAATGATTTAACGCCTCTTTTACTTGAAAAATTTGATTATGATCCAAAAACCGAAATCTATACTATTAAGAAGAACACAAAATTTCAAACTAATATAGATATTAGGCTGCGAATTAATTTTTATTTATTATCATATATGAGGAGAATGGAGCGGGAAGGCCGTAATCCTGCATTTAATGAAATTATATTTGCAATTTTGCCATTGCTAAAAAATGGTATTACACCGGAACATCAAACTATTTTAAATGTTTTAGAAGATATTGCTGAAAGAGTTGACGGTGAATGTTGGAAGCTAAGAAGAAAAGGACAGGGAGAATTGTTTAATTAACAATCGTAAAAAACAGCGCCTAACAAACAATAGCTACTTCGCCGCTTTTCGATAATTTATATAAATGAGAAATTTTACTTTTAATCTTGATTATTTTAAAACAAATAAATATAATATGGAAAATTGAATAAATAATGGAGGTTTTATGAAAAAGATTTCAAAAAAAATAGCCGTTGTTTTAATCCTAATAATATTTGTTAATAACTTTTCGGGCTGCACTATTGTCAATTTAACTAATAAAATGTTAGGCCGGGATGTCTATGATGATTGGTGGTTTCCGCTTACCGGGGAAATCTTCGGTGATGGCGCTGATGGTTTTAGAGAAATAACATGGTGGATTGCCGGAGGGGTTATTGACATAGTTTTAATTATTTGCGGAGTATGGGGTTGGATAGAACATATTAGTAAAAAAAATGAAAATGCTATGCTCTTAGATAAACATTTTTCGGAATCCGAAACCAGAATATACCCTGCGGCAGCGGAAAACAATTATTTTTCGGATTATTATCTGCTTTTTGATAGAATTAGCTCCTTTCCGGAAATTGATTCCTTGAAGCAAACTGTTCTGTCCCTGAACGCCGCAGAAATAAACTCTTCGATAGAAAAGTTTAATAATTTAACCGAAGAACAGCTTACATCAATATTAAGTATTTATAATTCTCTGCCGGATAAAAAAATAGAGTCATCAATGGATAGAATAAATTCCTCCTTATCAGACGCGGAACTTAATAATTATTTGCAATATTTTAGCTACTTATCTGATAGTGAACTTAATTTAGTAATAGACGCTTTTATTAATCAGCCGGTCTTTGAAAATATTGCATATTCGGATGTAAGAACTTCGCTTAACCGGAACGTTATGTGAAAATTTGCTGAAATTCAGAATAAAAAATTCAAAAATGGATAAGAATGTTCGTTAATGACTTGATATTTTTAGTAAATTCCTATAAATTACTTTACCGGAGAATACATTGATTTCATCATTACTTTTGATCATAATTTATCTTTCTTTTATTAGTTTAGGTTTGCCTGATTCATTGCTTGGTTCTGCATGGCCGTCAATGTATAACGGATTGAACGTTCCGCTGCATTACGCCGGTTTTATTTCTATGATTATTGCAGGCGGAACGGTGATTTCCAGCATTTTCAGCGAAAGAATTATCAGACGTTTTGGAACAGGAATTGTCGCGGCGGTAAGCGTTTTAATGACCGCAGCGGCTCTTTTTGGATTTTCAATTTCAAATATATTTTGGGCTTTGTGCCTTTGCGCGATTCCGCTAGGGTTAGGCGCGGGTTCCATTGACGCTGCATTAAATAATTATGTGGCTCTGCATTATAAAGCTCGCCATATGAGCTGGCTTCATTGTTTTTGGGGTATTGGCGCTTCTATCGGCCCTATAATTATGTCTGTATATCTTGTAAATAGTAATTCATGGAATTCAGGTTACAGGACAATAAGCATAATTCAAATTTTTCTTGTTCTGCTTTTATTTTTATCTTTGCCGTTATGGAAAAATAATATGCAAAACGCAAACCTGCCGCAGTATAAATCAATAAAATTTAAAGAACTTTTTTTAATTACAGGCGTAAAACAAATTCTGTTAGCTTTTTTTTGTTATTGCACAATTGAGACAATCGTTGGTTTATGGGGAGCGAGTTTTTTAGTAGTAACAAAAGATATATCACCTGAAATTGCCGCAAAATGGATTGCGCTATACTACATAGGGATTACCGCAGGGCGTTTTATTTCAGGTTTTATTACAATAAAATTAAATAATAGACAAATGATTCGTTTAGGGCAAATTTTAATTGGCTGCGGAATAATTGTTTTGGTTTTACCTTTCGAAAACAGCACATTATTGCCCGGGTTATTTTTAATAGGCCTTGGCTGCGCTCCCATATTTCCAAGTTTATTACATTCAACGCCAAAAAATTTCGGAGAAGAAAATTCTCAGGCTATAATGGGGATACAAATGGCAAGCGCGTATATTGGAACAACAATAATGCCTCCAATATTTGGACAGATTGCGTCATATATAAGTTTTAATATATTTCCTGCATTTATCGGAATAGTGTTGATAATTCAAATATTAATGGTCGAAATACTTAATAAAAAGATAGACAGAAAACAGAAAATATAATAGAGTTGATCGTTAAACAAAGAATAATATTAAAATAAGAGGTTTTAATGAAAACAATTGCCCTTTCGGTATTTTTTATATTTACTATTGCTTTATCCGCATTTTGCGGAGGAGATTTAGAACTGGTCAACACTCAGGAAATGAAACTTGATAACATAATTAATGTTAAAATTTTATATTCATCAGAAAGAATCTCCGTATATATGGGAACAACGGATACGCTTGTTATTAAAGAGTACATGAACGAGAATAATGAAAAGTATTTTGCGAAAATTAATAATACCGGGAATACAATAACAATTGAAAACGGAAATAGGCCGTTCAGGCCAATTTTTAATTTTTTCAGCAGGCGTTTAGAGGTTTATCTTCCGGTTTCATATAAAAATACAATGAGCATTAAAACATCAAGCGGTAACATAGAAACATCTGATATATTTTGTTCGGATATTATTATTGAAAGTTCAAGCGGAAGAATATCAGCAGATTCCATTACCTCAAATAAAATAAATTTAAAAACCTCAAGCGGCAGGATTGATGTTGGAAACGCAGGCGGCAATATTTCGGTTGAATCTTCGAGCGGAAGAATCGAAATAAAACAGGTAAACGGTATGTTAACGTTAAAAACCACAAGCGGAAATATAGAGCTGGGTATGGTAGCAGGTTCTGTAAACGCAAAAACGTCCAGCGGAAGAATCAATTGCACAGTAAATGAAAACGCAGGTGATATAACGTTTAATACATCATCAGGCGCTGTTAGGTTATATTTACCTCAAAGTTTAAGTTTTAATTTTTCTTCAAGAACATCAAGCGGAAGGTTAACGACCCCATTTTCGGACAGGTTATCAAATCCAGTTAACGACAGAAATTTAACTCAAGGTATTATCGGAAATAATAGCGGCTCCGGCAGTATTCCCAAAGTAGATATTAGGACAAGCTCCGGTTCTATAAGCATTGAGTGGAAATAGTACAAATTATAGCAAAACCGCGCCACCGCGGCAGTGAATGTGATTCTTATAAAACGAATTAATTCCTTATAAAATGACGAAATTACCTTTTGAACCGCGCAAGGATCGAACTTGCGACCCGCAGATTAAGAGTCTGCTGCTCTACCAGCTGAGCTAGCGGTCCGTCTTTGCAAGTTTTTACTGTTTTTGTTATACCCACTCTCTTATCTACTATAATAACAGGATATTAAAGTGTCAAGTAAGCGCGGCAGCTTAGGGAAATTATTCCTTAAGCGGTATTTATTAAAAATTTTATGTTTTAGGATAATAACAGTTTTTTGTCCGCTTTAATTGACTTTTTTTCATTAATCAAATAATATAATTGTGTTCTTTTGAATTTTATTTGCCTTCGGAGGTTATTAATTTGATAAAAAAAACAGGATTATTAATAATTTTGATGGCTGTTCTGCTTTCTATTCCGGTTTACAGTTCAGAGCGCAATGAATTCCTTTCTGATGACGGGAAAAAATTCTGGAGTCTTGGCGTAAGTTTAGGCACCTCTTTTGCCACCCCCTTATTAATTGTTGGTTTAAACGCCACTGTAGCGCCTCTTCCATATTTTTTTCTTGATTTGGGTGTCGAGTTTGGCTTGATAAACGGAATGGCGGGCGAAGAAGTTAAAATCCGGGATGTAGAATATTCATCAAGCTATTTTTATTCCCGCGCCAGTTTCTTTCTGCCTTTCGGTAACAGGTCGTTTGATTCTTACGGTATGGCGGTTGAAGGAGGCGGATGGTATATCGGGCTTGGGCTTGGAGTCATGAACGCGCAATACTCATTTGTCCAGAGCGTTACCGAGCGTACTGTCGCGACCGTAGTAACTCCGACCTTCGACGGGGCGACAGGTTTTTTCATCGGACATGGCAGAATATTATTCAAGGTCAGTTATGCCGCCCGCGCTACAATGGATATGAAAAATCTAATCGGCGTAAATCATCGTTTTTTATTGGGCATTACCTACCGGATTTATTAAGGAGAGTATGAATGAAAAAATCAATTTTTATTTTATTTTTTATTTCTGCTGTTTTTTTATTTAATACCTGCGCGCTTGAAATTGCAAATGTAATCGGACCTGACGGCGGATATGTATTTTACGACAAAGGGAGTTACACTTACGGATGGCGGTATATTCAATGTTCATCGTATGATTTTAGTTCACTCAATGTTGATGATTTTCGAAAGCCGGATGGTAATGTTGATAAAGAAAGTTTTGTAAAAGCCACATTGAAATTATGTATGGAAAATATTACCGAATGGCATAAATTTGGATGGGAAATACCAACTAAGGCGCATTTAACTAAAATGCTTGAATGTTTTTCTTACGGGTTAACAAGGTTTTCATCAAATTATTATTATATTGCGGTAGATGATTTATATGATGCAGGACGCTCGTGGATATGTACTCCGAACGATACATCAGATCATTCTACAGGGGACGGTGTAAAAAACACTGGTGATTTTTGCACAGAATGCGGTAAAGCGGCATCTTCCTTTGTGGAAGGAGATGATCCCCCGGATCCTAATAGACTTAAAGATCCAGCCAATTGGAAAGTAGTAATTCTTCATAAAAATTTTAATGATGCCGCAAACGGCAAAGTAGAAGAAATTACGCTTTCAGATTTTTCTGAATCAGCAACAATCAGGGTACGCGCAATCAGAAGATTTTAACAAAAATGGACATTTTTTTATTAAGGTGTTATAATGGAGTATAGAAATATGCGTACTTTGACCGTAATTTTAGCTTTTTTTACACTCTTTACTTTTGCCGCATGTCAGCATGTGGACTCACTGGCGCAGTCGGCGGCGGATTATCAGCTAATCGACCGCGGAACCGCAAATTTTATCAGCATATCTGCAAGGGCTTTCGGTTCAGCCGC
>JGI24695J34938_10002466_pt1 | contig 14120 bp, 12 predicted proteins | sample TergutCo191P3_FD_34938 | JGI IMG/M metagenome (IMG submission 34938) | reverse complement strand
TTTTCCGTTAGTTCAGACGTACCGAACTAGCAACGCTAAGTCCTTATATAGCAAGTATTTAGCGTATGGGAGCGGTATTAACTATGGGTAATAACCGCAATTTCACGAAACTTAGTGTGGTTCGTGGTGAATTTATTTTATTAGTAATGTGGCTGCAAAAATGTTCGAGCTGTACGAGCTTTTTAGCGCGTGAGATGCGCGGAAAGAATATAAGAGCGCTAACTTACCTGTAGTGAACGGACTTTTTTTTAGGGTTTTTTAGAAGTGAAGAGGAATTTTACCACGAACCGGAACCTGCGGTTCCTTCACGAACCATTACGAACCAGCGAAAAGAAATCTAACAGCAAATTCGGTTAAAGAACCGAAGGTTATATTTTGCGTTCCCAAAAATATTTAATAAATGTGTTAGACGCCAACCAATTCTTTATTGTTTTCAACGAGTGATTGCATTTTTCGGACGATGGCACTGAGAGCAGCAAGCCGCACTATCATGGTTTCCTGTTTTGTTGCATTGCGCAGATTTCCCTGCTCTTCTGCGGTAACTACCTCGTCTACTATTCGCTTTACATCAATTTCATTATAATTCATGTTAATCACCCCCAAGTAAGAGGATCATCCAACAGTTTATCACCTCTGATATTAAACAAACATAAAAGAATTCTATCCTCTGTCATATCATGCTTTAATGCGCTGTTAAGAATAATAATTTCCACATTTTCCCTATAGATAATATACTACTTTTTCGAGGTTATGAAAACTGTTCGGAGAAAAGGGGAACGCAAAAGATAGCAGTAAAATCGTTCGTGCTGTGCGGGTTTTATTAATTAAAGAAGCAGCTTAGAAAGCAACGGTTCCTTCACGAACCATTACGAACCCGCGAAAAGAAGTCTAACAACAAGTTTGTGATGTTAGTAGTGTTCGTGGTAAATTTATTTTCTTATCTTACTGAAGTAGTTGGTGAGGTAGCTGGTACATTAACTTGGGTGAGGGCGATATGGTGAATTCTTATATTCTCGACAGACCAACTTGTTAAAACACTTTATATGATTGACGTTTATACCTTTACATCTTAAAATCAGGTTATGGAACAAGTTATTAAGGAATTGATCGAATTAAATAAAAAAGTCGATGTGATAATCGGCATTATGAATAAGCCTGAAAATAAGTTCTTAAAATTAATGGAATTTGTCAGTAACGCTGTTGGAATTATAGGAATTCTGGCAGTAGCTGATATTATTAGAACATGGATTGTAGGAGGTTGAAAATGTTATACCAGTTATTAATCGCTATAGCAGTTGTTATTATCGGGTTTTCAATGGCTGCTTATTTCCGTTATTTAAGAAAACGCTAATAAGCAATTCAATAATAGGCAATTCAAAATGAAGAATCTCTCGCGGAGACACAGTTGCTTTTTTTGGCTGTACAAAGCTGGGGAATGGGTTGGAACAGAACTAATTATGGCAGCGACACGATAATTACCGGCGTTACGGTGAATATTGTGCTGATATCGTAGGATAAAGAGAATAAATCCTTGGTTTGATGTCATGCCGTGATGAAAGAAAGATTAGCTAATCATACCATAGCAATAAAAGCAGACGGAACACTTTGGGCTTGGGGAAATAATGGTAGTAGTCAGTTAGGAGACGGAACAGAAACAAACAGGTCTAGTCCTGTTAAGATTATTTTTTAGGGTTTGAAAATTTGGGGGTAGTTGTTAAGGTGGCTGAGTTGGAGAATGGGGTGGTAGGTGTTGGTTATACTTGTATTGTTATGAATTTATTATTGTAATATAATAGACCTATGGAAATGGCATATACTTATTTTGAATCAGATGACGGTTTTTTTGTTGGCTGGTTTGATAACTTTCCGGAAGATGTAACTCAAGGAAAGAACCTTGAGGAACTGGAAGAAATGCTTACGGACATGTACGAGTGTCTGAATCTTGCGAAATATCATAAAAGAAAGCTTGTTCTAGCATGAAGAAATTTGAGTTGCTTCAAAAGTTGAATTTGCAAGGAGCAATTTTATTACGTCATGGAGCAAAACATGATGTATATGTTTAACCAAAAACTAATAAAGAAGCAACAGTTCCTCGCCACGATAATATAAATGAATATTCCGCTAAAGCAATATTGAAAAAGCTTTCTTGAAGCACATCGGAACCGGAATAGCGCAAATGTGACTGCCGCCAAATTTGTCCGGTGTCGTTAGCTGTCATGGTACGTTATTGTGACAGAGAGAGGGATGAGTAGCAGGGAATTTCCTGCTTGCTAACTGCTCGTTGTTACTTGTTATCTGCTATGATATTATAGAGTTGGAGGTATAACCATGAGTCAATTTATAGTAAACCTGACAGCTGTCAATCCTAAAGAAGAACACCGCTGTACGCCGCCAATGGAAGTATTGGTCGATACGGGGTCGGAATTGTCATGGCTGCCGAAACAGATGCTGCTAGATGCCGGAATAACCCCGCGCGGAAAAAAGCGCTTTTCAACTGCCACAAAGCAAATAGTCGAGCGCGATTTTGGTTACGCGATATTGAAAGCCGAAGGCTATGCCACAAATGACGAGATAGTATTCGCGGAAGACAGCGATATGTCGCTATTAGGCGTGCGGACTCTAGAAGGTTTCAGTGTAATGGTTGACAATATCGGTCATCGTTTTGTCGCCACCACTTCTCTTGCGGTATAACCGGAAACAGCGGTAAAAATTATACAATCAGATGTTAATCATAATAATATTAATTTTTTTGTCTTTAGTTTCCTGTCAGTTCTTCCCACTTTGAAGGTTCCAGCACATCGCGATCTATGCGGACAAAAACCTGCGGAATAAAATTCGAAGAAGGACGAAGAGCGTTGTTGGCGTTCAGATAGCCAAGGTTGATGCTCGGAGCGCCGGGACTGCCTGTGAGGCTCATGCGGGTCATGGTTTGCGGGTTGCGGGTGATGGAATCCCATGCTCGTGCGGATTCGGCGTACAATGCCATCGCTCTTGAACGATAATCGCGGTTGCCTGTCTGTTCAGCGAGCGCTTCATGCACTACGCCGGCATTGTTACGCGCCATCATGAGACGTTCTCCGAGTTCCAGAAAATCCGGGCTGTCATTGGGAAGCAATATTGGCAGCCTTACGCGCTGGCTTTCGAGTACGTCGATAAGGCGGTTAAAATAACCCTGAGCCGCGAAAAAATCGTTGCGCTGATACGCGACATTTCCGAGTGCGTATAACAGACGTCTGCTGAGAGGCAGCTCCGAAGACGCTCTATACAAATATTGAAGCGCGTTCTGCCATTCGCCCAGCTGGTAATAAGCCGCTCCCATGCGATATTGAATTTCGGGCGGCGCATAACCGTAATTTTCCGCGACTAGATAGAATCTGTCCAGCGCGGCGCGCATATCTCCGGCTTTGACAAAATATTCAAGGTCGCCGCGGAGAGCGTATAACTGCCCAAGCTGAGGAGAAGCCGGTATTAAATTCATTGATACAAAATCTTCATACAGCCTGATGCCTTTGATCAGCTCTTCGTCGGCAGGGAAGAATTCTCTGTTATTAACAAGCAAGTTCGCGTAACGGTAATGTGCGTCAACTCTGTAAAGGCGGCGGCGTACGGAATCCTGTTTTGCAAGATCAAAAGCGCGGATCGCGTTTTCCAGCGTCAGCCGTTCGTCATAATTATTGCCAAGGTTATGATGATAACGCGCAAGATGATAATGAGGTTCGGGCAGTTCCGGTTTTTCCAGCGCCGCGCTTAAAAGCATTGAGCGTACGCTGTCGATGCTTTCTAGGTAAGGATCGGGTACGCCGGCGGGTCTTTCAAGCTGTTTATCAAGAAGATAACCGCCAAGTTCGGATCGTGATTCGGGAGATAACGGGCGTTTTTTTGGATCGTTTTCAAACCATACCCGCAAGAACAGAGTCTCTCTCAAGTTGTCTGTGCGGATAAAATATGTCATCATTCGTTCTACAACCGGCGGCAGCCAGCCGTAAAGTTCAAGAAGCCTTGCGTAAGAAAACCGAGCGTCTTCGTATCTGTCATAATTAAGCGCCGGATTTGAATCCGCCCATAAAATAAAATTGTCACCCGCCGCAAGAAGACCGTTAAAATCGTTAGGTGCAAAATCAAGAAGCTCTCTTTGAAGCAGCCTGTTTGCCTTTTCGTAATTAATCTGAAAATATGTGTTTAAGTACGCGTAATCCAGAACGCCTTTTTTATCGCGCGGATAATGCCTTAACAGTTCGTCATATTTTCCTTCAGCCAAAGTATAACGGCGCTGATCCCTGAACGCTTCGGCATACAAATAAAACCATTTTTTCTTTTTATGCAGGGTAAAAGCCTGATGAAATAATTCATTCGCGCGCTGATACTCGCCTTCGGGGATGCGTTCATAGCCGCGTTTATAAATCGATTCGGCGTGAAGAGGCGTATAAATAAAAATATAACTGAGATAAATAACGGAAAAAGCGACCGCGGCGATAAAAGCAAACAACCTTAACACAGGAAGGAAATTATGAATAAAAATATAACCAAAACTTGACTGCTCTTCTTCGAAAGCGGCGCCTGTCATTTTTTCGAAACTTTTCGGTATAATGACGGGCTTTCCGGTAATCTCCTCGACAAGAGCGGCGGCTTCTTTTACATGTGCGCCGTTTACAAGAAGACGAATTAATTTTGAAAGCTGCGCCGGCAGTAATACCTGTTCGGCGATTAATTCTTCGCAGTGAATTCTTAAGTTTAAAGGATATGCGGATAACGTTCGCAGTAATTTATCAACATCTTCCTGAGGCAGCGAAATTTCGTCTATGCTTTCTTCGGCTTCGGGAACATCTTCCTGGCTTTCTTTTTTTCTGCCGAACAATCCTTTTTTCGGTTCGGGTTTTACGGGCGCTTCAGTTTTTGTTTTGTTTAAAATGTCATCAAGCCCGGCAAGCGAAAAATCATCGCTGCCGAAAGCTTCGCCGGAAAAATCCGCTTCGTGATGTTCTTCTACGGGCGTATTTGCTCCCAAATCGATTGAATCAGATTCAAAGTCCGCGCCGAATTCGCTGAAATCCCGTATCGGATCCGAATCATCGCTCAGACTCGAAGGAGGAGTATCAAAATCATCATTAAGAATCGAATCATCAGCGCCGGATGTATCAGCGGAAAAATCTCCGCCGAAATCGTCAAGGTTTGAACTTTCGGATTCTGCGGGTACATCCAAATCGCCTAAATCAAACGAATCATCGGATAAATTATCAAGGGAAAAATCATCGCCGCCCTCGGAAGATTTTGTTTCGAGAACTTCGCCGCCCAAATCAATGCCGGATTCATCGTCAGTTAAATCTGAATTATCGGGTTCAAGATCAAAAGAGTTATCGTCTAGACCGAGATCATCAGATACATCGCCTGCGCGTGTTTCAACGAGCGGACTTTCGCCGCCCATATCAATGCCCGCTTCATCATCGTCATCAAAACCTGAATCAAAATCGCCGGAACTAAAATCGTCAGACGGCAAATCGCCGCCTGACAAATCATCCGGAAGATCGGAAGAAGAAAAATCATCGGCGGGCAGATCGTCAGTTTTAAAATCATCATCCGGAGGTTCTGCGGAAGCTGATTCCGCGTCATTGGAAAGACCGGCAAGCAAATCGTTTAAAGCGTCTTCGCCTGACTTTACGGCATCCTGATTCATGCTTTTAAAAAGATCATCAAGACCGGAACCGTCGGTTGGGGCGGGAATATCATCCTGCACATCGGGAAGATCATTTACAAAAGCGCTGAAATCAAAACCATCATCTCCGGGTTTAGTCCCGGGATCAACTCCGATGTTAATATCTGAGGAATCGTCATCATCGTCTTTTTCGTTTTTCTTGGAAGAAAAATCATCTCTGGAATAATTGAAAGGCGGAGCTTCGCTTTTTGGCAGTTCTAAATCGTCAAACGGCAGATCGTTCGCGGTTACATCTTTCTTCTCGTTTGCGATGTTGTTAAAAGAGGATCTGAACTGACCAAGCTCACTCAATGATGGCATAGAACTCCGTTATATTTTAAGCAGCGCTAAATTAAAGTTATCATATTAAGATAATTATATATCGACCGATAATTGTAAAGAATGTATGAAAACGATTAAAATCTTTGCAATTTTGATGATAATTACCTCGTTTTCCGCGCTTACGGCGCAGATGTCCGAATGGGAAACTTACGAAGCGGTTAATCTGCTGTTAAGTATCAGAGAACCCGGAGCGCCGGTAATTCATGAAAATTCGGTCATTTTTACCGCGGACTCAAGTTTGCGAAGAATCGGCGTTGCATTTGCTTATGAAAATTTTACAAAAGTATATTGGTTCAAGCGGCTTTTAATCCCGAATGACAGGATAAATCCTGTTATGCTTCCCGGCGAAAAAGAGCCGAATCCTTTTAAAGATTCAGGGATTCAATTTCATGTGCATCAGGTTCCGGAAAATATAAATGATTTGGAATACAGGATGATCATTAACGGTCTTTGGACTGTCGACCCTTCAAATTTTAGAACACGCAGAGACCCTGTTTCGGGGCTTACTTTTTCGGTTTTGCAGATGCCTGTAAGGCAAATTACGATGAATCCGCTAAAAGGCCTGCCCCAAGGGTTATTGTTTACGTTTAACGCTCCGCCCGGAGAAACTGTCACTGTAGGCGGCAGCTTTAACAGCTGGGATCCTTTCATGTACGAATTAAAAGAAGGTCCCGCCGGTACATACAGCATTCTTCTTCCCCTGCCGCCCGGAACGTATCAGTACGTGTTTTTCCACCGCGGAGAAAGGCATCTTGATCAAAATAATCACAACAGAATTTACGCGCGCGACGGCAGCGCCGCAAGCCAAATTATTGTCCCTTAAGCCTTTTCCAAAACTCGGTAAAATTAATTTCTTCTATCGCCTGCCGAAAATTCTATATTTAAATTCCTCGATACAAGAACATTGTTTTTAATATATTCGGTATTATCCGACGCGATAATTCTGATATCGTACCGGTTAACCTGATTGATGGGAAGCGGTAAAAAAATATCCTTGTTTTCGCCGATTCTGATAATTTCGTCGGAACCCATTAGATCCGGTCCCCAGTTATCGGAAGCGATAGAACTGATATGCACATACCATATTGTTTTTCCGGTACTGTTAATTATTTTAACGGAAGGACCGCTTGTAAAATCGGATGATGTAAAAGAAATCGTGCCGCCATTTCTGACCTGTACATTAAATTTCGTATAACGATTGCCGTATGAGTCTATTAATAAAAAATCATATTTGTTAACGCGGCTGATAGGTTCATTTAATGTCATATTAAATTGATGACCGCTGCCGAGAACTTCATCCGCATCAAGTATGTCCGACCCCCATGATGTCGATGCCGTTGAACTTCCGTAAACATAATAAACAGTTTGCCCCGTATTATTTATTAAAGTGATTACACCGCCGGCGCCGCTGCCGGTTGTTGCGCATGACAAATAAAATACTGCAAAAAATGATATAATTACACCATTAATTAAATAATACTTCAAATTATATTTTTTCATATAACTCTCCTTAAAAAAATTCGTAACAATGGTGATGATTCTTTCATGTTTTAAAAAATAAGTCAAGAAAAAATATTTCTTTTAAAAAAATTTTTTTATGTCTGCGGTAATATTTATTTTTTTGCGTTCAGTTAAATAAATACAGCTCCGCCCGAAACGCCGCTTGTCCGTTTTCTTTTCTGCCTTCGAACGCGTATGCGTTATCTGCAATTTTTGCCGACAGAATATCCGTTTTTTCTCCCGCCAATATTTCGTTAAGGTAGTTGATGTCCAGGCGTAGCTTGCCGGTTTTTTCGAGAAGGCTTAAATCGAGAGTGTCTTCTATCCATTGAATATAACGTACGTTGTTTACATGACCGTTGTAATCCAGATCGGTGTAGAGCGCTTTTCGTTCCGCGGCTTTTTGAAGATTGTTTTTTTCCGCAAGACCGCAGGCGGCGTTTTCTTCGGGAGTGAAAGTTTCCAGCCCTTCGTTTTGAGGCAGCATATCCATAACTGTTTGAGGCCTTAAAGGACGGCGTTTTTCCATGTCCACGATTAACCAGCCGCTTCTTCCAAAAATAACAGACTCGCCGCTGTCGTCTTTAATTTCGAAATTACGCATTGCAAAAAGCTTTTCAAAACCCCGCGGCCAGCTTCGGACAGTGACAGTATCCCGATACATTGGCCGTCTGTCAACTTTTACGGACATTCGCGAAAGAATCCATGCCTGACCGGTTCTTGCCATATCTTCACGGCCTACTCCGAGATTTTCGGCATGACAAATCGCCGCTTCCTGAAAAAATTGAAAAACAGCGTCTAAAGTAAGCCTGTCCGATCTGTCTATCAAACCAAACCGAACAGGGATAATTTCCTGCCAAACATCGACAATTCCCGCGCCTTTCGGGTCAGATGGATTACAATTCATAATAAAAAATTACATCAAACTAATATATCATTCAAGAGTTGATTTTTACGGTAAACCGGGCTGTAAGCTTATATTTTGATTAATTATCAGGAATGTGTTAAAATTTAAAAATGTATACAAGGGAAATACTGCCCCCAATCTCATCGCCGGTCGCCGACGGAAATCCGGTTATAGGGACATGGAGCAAAGCGTTTGATAAAGTCGATTTACTCGAAATTAAAAGACCGTATAAATTCCCCATACCCCGCTGGCTCGTAAATTCCAGAATTAAAGAATGGCAGAGTTTCAGCGCGCAAAATGATTATTATTTATTGGAAACTTTATTCTGCAATGTAAAATTATACAGGATGGCTCAGGTAATTCTTTACGATAAAAAAAACGAGCAGAAATTTGTTTTTAGAAAAGTAAAACCCGGCTCCGGCTGGAAGCTCCCTTTGAGTCTTGCGAATTCTTCGCTTGACAGTCATTCATCGCGGTTTTATTTTCGTATTCACAGCTGGCTTGACGCCGATACAATGAAGCTGGACATTAATATCGAAGCTGAAAAAAAACGTCCTTCATTGACCGTGCATCTTGCGTATAACGTCGGCAGCCATAATGCAACTCCGATGGCTGTATCGCTCAGCCTTGCCGAACGCAGAACGATGTACGCTTTTAAAACGCTTTCTCCGGTTCACGGCGATATGGTTTTTGACGGCAAACACATGAACTTAAAAAAAGACTATTGTACCGGAGCCTTTTGCGATTACAAAGGATTTTTTCCGTACAAAATGCAGTCTGTTTTCTGCACCGCTTCGGGTTTTGATGAAGAGAAAAGGCGTTTTGGTTTTCATATCGCCGAAAATCAAACAAGAGAAAATTATAAAAATAACGAGAACGCGTTATGGGTAAACGGGAAGTTAACGGCGCTGCCGCCTGTGGTTATTACTATGCCGAACGGTCCCGACGATAACTGGGTTATTCAGGATGTTGAAGGAATGGTGGATTTAACTTTTACGCCGAAAGAACAAATAAAGAGTGATTTTAATTTGATCGTTACAAGAGCGGATCTTACAGCGCCGCTCGGGCATTACAACGGCATGCTTGTTAATTCCGACGGAGAAAAAATACAAATAAAAAATCTGATAGGTATCGGAGAAAAACTTAATTTACGGGTGTGAATATGGCAAAGAAAAATAATGCGGTTTACGCGCCCGGCGAACTCAGCCGCGTACGGGACAAATTGGGAGTAAAAGACGAAGCCGAAGCCAAACGGATAGCTTCTCTTTTAGGGGGAGAAGTCGGCACAGAACGAAACGCCGAAGCCGAAAAGAAAAAACCCGCGAATAATATCATAGGCGGCAAAAAAAGACGAAGCATCGATCTTGCTCCGGATGATGATTCAGGCGGCAGTCCTTCAAAACAAAAACGCACGGGGCCTTATCCGGGAGACGATCCCAATATGCCCGCGAAGCTGAGTTATTCCGAACGCGTAAAAATAGATCAATACGCCGGACAGATGTTATTCGAAATTAAAAGTTCAATGCATGTTCTTACATCGATCTTTTCTTTCTTTAAAGAGCCGCCTGATATGATTAATTCGCGCTTTGTAACAATCCGCATGAACGAATACTTTAATAAGATCGAAAAAATGGTAAACGCCGCAAGAAGCCTCTTCCCTAAAAATAACACCAAGCGCAACAACCAGTTAAAAAGAGCTTCGCCTTTTGTTTACAAGTTATTCGATATTATCCGAAGCTGGGATATTGAAACCTTATCGAAAAATATCGCTGAACTGCAGGCGCATCCCCGCTCGGTTAAAGCAACCGATTTTGCGGATGTTCTCCGCGGCATATACAAACCTCTTTTTTTATTTGAAGAGTTGAACCTTGAAAACATTAAAACCGCTTTTAAGCTTATATATAAAATTCTGTACATAGAAAGTCCGATGGACGCGAAAGAAAAATATCAGGAAGTTATACGCAATATTATCGCGTCGATTCTTGATATAAGGCGCAGTGTTCACTTCGGTTTTTATCCGCTTTTAATGAAGCTGATTTCGGATCGGTTTATTATTTACGAACGGTTTTTTATCGAAAGACGCAGACGCTTTATCGCTTTCCTTCTTGTTAAAGAATCGGAACAATTGAATCCCGCGGATTTAAATCCGCAGCAAATAGAAAATATCGACGTAGAAGCGATTCAAAAAACAACAGGCGATGATGAAGAATCGGAAGACGGAGAAAATCAAACCGAAGGCGGAGAAGCTGAAGCGGAAGAAGATCCCGAAGATCCGAAAGTAATCGAGCGCAAGGCAAAGGAAGAAGCGGAAAAAGCAAAACAAAAAGCGATAGAACAGGGACTTGTCGCCCTTGCAACGATTTTCCCGAAAGCGGGATGGGACAAGCTTGAAGAATTCCCCGATCTTTATCCATATTTTTCCGGAATTTACAGCATGAGGCAGGGTTATGAATTAATCTCGCCCGGCGATCCGGTTCAGCAGGTTGCGATTTTACTTCATATACTTGACGATCTTTTTATCGGACTGCGTTATGTGAACTTCGGCATGATCCCCGGTCCTGACGGAACCCCGATAAAATTAAACGAAGAACTGACGGATATTCTAAATAACTGGCGCGGATATATCGAGGACAGTTTCTCCAGGGATTACCTTCCGCGCCTTACGGATTACTGCCGCATACTTGAAAACTCAAGAGACTCAAGATCGACATTCGCGAAACGAAGCATGAACGAGCTTCATTGGATTAAACGTTTATATTTTCTTCCGTATTATAAATTTGAATCTTTGGGACCGCCGCCGTTCCCGAAAAAAGATATTGTTCCCATTTACACCGAAATTAGAAAGCTTCGAAAATACCTTACGGCAATCGCCGTGGGAATCGAATCGGGACTGCGCGCCGGAGGAGCCGCCGCAAATGCGTCTTGTCAGGGAATTAATAATCCGTGGCAGGGTTACAGCTTCCAGGTTCCCAATCCCGTATCAAGGCGCTTGGACATGATGCTTCCGTCGGAAAGAAAAATAAACGCGACGCTTGTATTCTTCTCGTTATCCGCGGTAACGGTTCTTGATCATATTATAAACAACGAGAACAGCTGGGCTTACGGTTCACGCCCCGGCCCGCTTTTCAGGAGCGTTAACGGTGACGGAGTATTTCCGCTGTTCGGCGTAGACGAAAAACTTGACGCGGATAAGATTTTTAAAGATTCACTGAGGAGGAGCAGCAATTAATCGATATTGATTAACGAAGAACGCAATAGATAGAAACTGCGGTTTTTCGGGTTATTTTTCATATTTTTATAATTATTTTAATAAATTCGGATTTTAAATAATCTTTTTGTTGACGATTTGCCGAACATGTGTTAAAATTTATTGAAGTACCAGTTTGGTAAACATCTAATATCATACCTTTTGGATAAAGCTATGCAGTATTTTGATACTCACGCCCATCTAGGGCTAATAGTTGATGACCCTATCGAACAACTCATTGTTATACAGGAAGCCCGGCAGGCTTTCGTAGCCAGAATTGTGTCAATTTGTAACAGTCTTCATGATTTCGGACAGGTTTATGAAAACCTTAAATCGGCGGTTAATGTTTATCATGCTGTAGGGGTTAGCCCTTCAGAAGTGCAAAACCCCGGTAAAGACTGGCTTGCTCATATCGAACAAAGCATCCAGTATCCAAGGGTTGTCGCAATCGGCGAGATCGGTCTTGATTATTTCAGGAAGTTCGGCGACAAGAAATCTCAGATCGAACTTTTTATTACTCAGCTTGATTTAGCGGCAAAACTCAATCTGCCTGTAATTATTCATAACCGCGACGCGGGGCATGATGTCCTTGATATTCTACGCGATCGCCTTCCTCCGCGCGGCGGCGTTTTTCATTGTTATTCCGAGGATGCCGCTTACGCCGAAAAAGCGCTGGATTTAAATCTTTACTTTTCTTTCGCCGGCAATCTGACGTACAAAAACGCGAAAAATCTTCACGAGACCCTTTCGGTTCTGCCTGTAGATCGCATATTGATAGAATCGGAAAGCCCCTTCATGGTTCCCGCCGATTACCGGGGCAAACGCAACATGCCCAAATACCTGCCGCTTACGGCGAGGTACATGGCAAACATGCTGGACATGGAAGAAGAGGCTCTCTCTGATCAACTCTGGAAAAACTCTAATAAATTCTTTAATCTGCCTAATGAATGAGTTTATACCGCCCTGTCAAAATTGGTCCGCTTGAATTACCCGGGAATCTTTTTTTAGCTCCTGTCGCGGGGTATACCGACAGCGCGTTTAGATCGATCTGCGCCGAACAGGGAGCCTGCTTCGCGTTCACAGAACTTGTTTCCGCGGAAGCGCTTTACCGCAGCTTCGGCAGATACGGATTAACCGCTCCCGATTCAGGCTTTGAAAGAAAAAATCCGAACTCGGCGGCGGTTAACCTGATTAAACGCGGAGACAGCGAGGAACGTTATGCGATACAATTGTTCGGCGGAGAGAGTGAGTCTGTCTTTAAGGCAGCGTCGTTGCTCGCGCCGATGAAGCCTGACGCGCTGGACATTAACTGCGGCTGTCCTGTTCCCAAAGTCGTAAAAAACGGCGCAGGCTCCGCATTGATGCGAAATCCCGTTAACCTCGGAAGAATTACCGAAGCCGCGTCGCGCGCATCACGCGAAGCTTTGGGCGGAATTCCTGTCACTGTTAAAATTCGTTCTGGCTGGGACAGCTCTTCAATAAATTACATTGAATGTGCGCGGATTGCGGTTGATGCCGGAGCTTCGATGGTGACCCTTCATCCGCGCACGCGCTCTCAGGGTTACAGCGGCAGGAGCTGCTGGGATCACATCGCAGACCTTGTTACGCGGATAGCGGTTCCTGTAACAGGATCGGGAGATTTATACACGCCCGAAGACGCGCGTCAAATGCTTGAAGAAACCGGCTGCGCCGCCGTTATGTTCGCAAGAGGCGCGATGGGCAATCCTTTTATTTTTTCCTCGGCGCGTTCATTGCTGGAAACAGGATCATGGGAGCCTGTTTCGTTTGATTTACGGATTGCCGCGTTTTTGCGCCATCTGGAAATGTTATCTGCAAATATCGGCGAAAGAACCGCTTGTCTCGAAATGCGCAAGCAATTCTGCGCTTACACCAAAGGAATCCCCGGAGGAGCAGCTTTACGCGGGAAAGCGGTTCAAGCGCAGACTGCCGAAGAGTACAAGCAGATAATTATTGACCATTCTGAAAATAATCTCTATTCTGATTAGATGAACCTGCTTAGACAACCTGTCCGGTATGCCGATTTGAATATCACTTATTGGCTTATCGGTATTAATATAATTGTTTTTGTATTAATGTATTTTTTCGGAAGAAACACCGCGGGAGAATTGGATATATCCGCGCTTGGAGTAACCGATAACTTCGGACGGCGTATCGACAGAGGGCTTTTAACAGTCGAGAATGTTTTAGCAATGATGCCCTATGCTGTCGTTAAAAACGGCGCAATATGGACTTTTATTACTTATATGTTTATGCATGGCGGCGTTTCACATATCTTTTTTAATATGTTCGGACTTTTTATTTTCGGCACTCATGTCGAAAAACAATTCGGCAGCTGGGAGTTTCTTCTGTTTTATCTTGTAACAGGAATGCTGGCGGGTGTTTTTTCTTTTATTGTTTATTATTTAACAGGTAAT
>JGI24695J34938_10002465_pt1 | contig 14127 bp, 12 predicted proteins | sample TergutCo191P3_FD_34938 | JGI IMG/M metagenome (IMG submission 34938) | reverse complement strand
GTAGCCCTGCGGGATACTGCCCGCAACAGTAAAAATATTTCCAACCGCGCGACGCGCGATTTAACCCAAAAACAGCCCCGCCCGCGTCGCTCCACGCCACGGGAAAGCGCAAGAGTCGCCTACGGTATTAAATTTCCGCCCACGCCGCCCGCGGGACAACCGGCCATAACGCCCGTTCTGACGCCTACGCTCGCGAAGGGAAATCGCCTGCGGGCGACTTTTAGAGTGGCTGTGGAGATACGGGAAATGTATAAATGGAATGTGGCCCTGGTACGTACAGATCCACCCTTATTGGATTAGATTTATCTTGAGGCAAGCCCCTTGCTAGCAAGATTGGCAACAGGTAAAGTGGGTATATGGGTAAGAGAAAATATGCGTTAGTTGGGTGCGGNAGCAGGGCCAAGCTTTTCTACGAGGCCGTGGCGGGCGTTTACGGGGAAACCAGCCAAATGNTGGCTTTTTGCGATATTTCCCCCACGCGGATGAATTATGCCAATAAGCTTTTGGAAAGATATGGGGGTACCGCCGTGCCCACCTATAGGCACACCGATTTTGGACGGATGATCACGGAAACCAAGCCAGATTGCGTAATCGTTACCTCGGTGGATCGTACCCACGATCACTACATCATCAAGGCGATGGAGATGGGCTGCGATGTCATAACCGAAAAGCCTATGACAATTGACGAAGAAAAAGCCCAGGCCATAATCGACGCGCAGAAGCGCACGGGGCGCAGTCTACGGGTGACTTTTAACTACCGATACGCCCCGCACAACACCAAGGTTCGGGAACTTGTAATGACCGATACCATTGGCGATGTGCTTTCCATACATTTTGAGTGGCTTTTGGACACCAGGCACGGGGCGGACTACTATCGTCGCTGGCACAGGAACAAGCACAATAGTGGCGGGCTGCTGGTGCACAAATCCACCCATCACTTTGACCTTGTAAATTTCTGGCTGGGGGACACCCCCAAACGAGTCTTCGCCATGGGCGACCTTATGTTTTATGGCATGAAAAACGCCGAAAAACGAGGCGTGAAGGATTTTTACCANAGGTCCCACGGAAGCGAGATCGCAAANAACGATCNCTTCGCCATAGACCTGTCCGCCGACGAGGAGATGNGCGAGATGTACCTTGAAGCNGAGGCGGACAGTGGCTACGTCCGCGATCGTTCCGTCTTTTCCGACGATGTCGCCATAGAGGACGTGATGGGCCTTACTGTGCGGTACAATCGTGGCACTATCCTTACATATTCGCTCAACACNTACATGCCTTGGGAAGGCTTCAACGTTGCGCTGAACGGCACGAAAGGTCGNATAGAGCTTGCGGTGGCGGAAAATTCCTACGTCAGCGGCAGGGACAAGATCGAGCACCAGGGTGCGACCGAATCGGAACGTCTGATGGTAAGGCCACTTTTCGCCGAGCCTTACGAGGTCAAGGTGGAAAAGCAATCTGGAGGGCACGGGGGTGGCGACACGGTTTTGTTAAACGATATTTTCGGTACGCCAGCCGCCGATCCGTTTAACCGGGCCGCAAGCCATATCGATGGGGCAATGTCGATACTGACGGGCATTGCCGCAAACAAATCCATCGCAAGTGGCATGGCGGTGGACATTGCCGATCTGCTCAAGTTTTAGATGATAGATCGTCACGCGCTTGTAGACAGGCACAGCCCGCGTTATGTTTCCATGCAAAAAAACACGCCACTTTCCGTGGGCAACGGCGCGTTTGCCTTTACCGCCGACTTTACCGGTTTGCAAACTTTCTTTGACGAATACGCGAATGGCGATGATGCCTTTCCGCTTTGCACCATGGCGGAGTGGGGTTGGAATTCCTACCCGCCGCTCGACGGGACTTTGCGTTTAACGCCTTTTGACACATACGGGCGGGACGTGTTTTACGCGACCGATCACACCGGGCAGGAAGAGCTTTTCATGAGGGTGCGACACAATGCCCACAAATTTCATTTGGGGAGAATCGCCTTTCACGATTTGCCGCTAAGCGACTGCAAGCCCGTGANACAAACGCTTTCGCTTTGGGAAGGGGTTCTAAGGTCGGAGTTNTTGTTCAAAGGGGAACAAGTCCAGGCGGAAACTTTTGTGAACCCTGATGAAGATGCTCTGCATGTGCGAATACAATCTTCCCTGCTAAAAANCGGTGGCTTGCACGTAGCANTGGATTTTCCGTACAGTAGCCACAGGAAGACGGGTGCGGATTTTGGTTCGCCCNAAAAGCACCAGACCAAGATTGTATCGCGGGAAGATGGGTTTTTGCACCTNGAGCGTGATTTGGGTTTTGCCGTTTACAGTGTGGAGATAGCGGGAAAGGGCTTTTCGGNTANGGTNGACGAGGAAAGGCACGGNATCGTTTTGTCGCCTAAAATCGAAAANGAGGAGAGCAATGTTCCTTTCGAATTCGGCGTCCGCTTCCGCCCCGTGAAAATCGTCGCCTTTGACGAAATCGGCGGGTTGCCCGAAATCACCCCAANTCAACCTGGGGATTCCTTTGACACCGCGCTTGAAAAATGCAAAAATTTCTGGGAACATTACTGGAANTCTGGNGGCGCGATTGACCTGTCCGGTTCCTCCGACAAACGTGCACATGAACTTGAACGCAGAATCGTGCTTTCCCAATACCTTATCGCAATTCAGAGTCGCGGCCATCTTCCCCCCGCCGAGACGGGGCTTACCTGCAACAGTTGGTACGGAAAATTTCACCTTGAAATGTGGTATTGGCACCACGCGTTTTTTCCGCTCTGGGGCAGGGTAGCGGAANTGAAAAGAACGCTTGCATATTACAAAAAAATATTGCCACTTGCCAGGGAATTGGCGAAAGAGCAAGGTTACAAAGGCGCGCGCTGGACAAAAATGTGCGATCCCTCGGGGCGCAACACGCCGTCCTCGGTCGCCGTGCTTCTTCTTTGGCAGCAGCCCCATCCAATTATGCTTGCGGAATTGTGTTATCGCGCTGAACCCGACCGCGACTCGCGGGGTACGGAATTCCTTCTCGAGTATCGAGACCTTGTTGTCGAAACAGCGGAATTCATGAAAAGTTTTGTTCACTGGGAAGAACACAATTCCCGTTACGTGTTGGGGCCCCCTTACATTCCCGCCCAAGAACGACATGATCCGAAAACCGTTCTAAACGCGCCTTACGAACTCGAATATTTCCGCTGGGCTTTGCGAAAAGCCGACGAATGGCTTGGAAGGTTGGGTGAGCGGACCCCAGGCTATACCGAAATAGCAGAAAAACTTGCTCTGCCCGCCCACAAGGACGGTGTATACCTTGCCCATGAAAATTGTCCCGACACTTTTTCCAAATTGCCTTTTTACACCGACCATCCCTCCATGTTGGCAATGTACGGTGTTTTGAACAGCGACAAAGTAGATCGCAAAATGATGTCTGCCACGCTGGACAAAGTCCTTTCGGTTTGGGACAAAACAACTTTCTATGGATGGGATTTCCCTATGATGGCCATGACCGCCTGTCGCCTTGGTCGATACAAAGACGCTATCGACATATTGTTAATGGAAAGCCCAAAAAACACTTATTTGGCAAATGGGCACAACCAAATGATCGGAGATGATGCCTTGCCTCTATACCTGCCTGGCAACGGCGCTCTTCTAATCGCCGTCGCCATGCTGGCCAGCGATGCTTGCGACGATTTCCTCGAAGGTTTTTCCGTAAAAACGGAGGGGATTAATACCTATGTCTGAAATTAAACCCCAAGCCTCCTTCCGTCAACCACCTTACGGCTTCTGATANTCGTAATCTATGCCCCCTTGTTGACAGCCACCTTTATATGCTAAAGTCCAAGTGCTTACTGTCAAGCAGGAGGACAACGTGAAACATGTCGAAAAATATCGCCCTTTGTACTACATGCCGCCAGAGGAACATACCGACTGGGTAAAGCAGGATCGGATTACCAAGACGCCCATCTGGTGCAGCGTCGATCTGCGGGATGGCAACCAGGCGCTGATTACCCCCATGAGCCTGGACGAGAAGCTTGCCTACTACAAATTCCTGCTGGGNCTGGGTTTTAAGGAGATCGAGGTAGGGTTTCCCGCNGCGTCCGAGACCGAATATGCGTTCATGCGGACCCTTATAGACGGGAACCTTATCCCGAACGATGTTACCATCCAGGTGCTTACCCAATCCAGGACGCACATAATAGAAAAAACCTTTAACGCAATCAAGGGCGCGCCCAGGGCCATCGTGCACCTATACAACTCCACCTCGCAGGCCCAACGCCAGCAGGTTTTCAAACTGTCGGAGGACGAGATCATCGCCATCGCCGAGGAAGGGGCCAGGCTGTTCGACAAGCTCGCCAGGGAAATGCCGGAAACAAAATTTGCCTTCGAGTACTCGCCAGAAAGCTTTACGGGCACGGAGCCGGAGTTNGCCCTTAGAATATGCAACGCGGTAATTGATGTCTGGAAGCCGTGCGTCGAACGTCCAGTGATCATAAACCTGCCAGCCACGGTGGAGGCTTCCATGCCCCATGTTTACGCACAACAGGTTGCCTACATGAACCGGCACCTTAATTACCGAGAAAACGTGATTATCTCGCTACACCCACACAACGACCGTGGCACCGCAGTCGCCGCCGCGGAAATGGGACTGCTCGCCGGGGCAGACAGGGTCGAGGGCACAATTCTGGGTAACGGGGAACGGACGGGCAATGTGGACTTGGTTACTATGGCACTCAATCTATACACTCACGGCGTTGACCCGGGGATTAACCTTTCAGACATGCCCCACATCGTGCGTACTTACGAGGAGGCGACCGGATTGCCCGTAAGCCCACGTCACCCTTACGCAGGCGAGCTGGTCTTTGCCGCCTTTTCCGGGTCGCACCAGGACGCAATTGCCAAGGGTATGCAATACCGAAAGGAAAGAGACGAAAAGCTTTGGACGGTACCTTATCTGCCACTCGATCCAAGCGACGTAAATCGGGAGTACGAAACCGACGTGATCCGCATAAACAGCCAGTCGGGAAAGGGAGGTATTTCCTTCATACTGGAGAACAATTTCGGCTATCACCTGCCCAAGGAACTAAAGCCGGAAGTGGGGTACTTCATCAAGGACATTTCCGACAAGGCGCACAAGGAGCTTACACCCCAGGAAATTCTGGATGCATTTACCTCTGGGTACGTGAACGTGTGCGCACCGGCTTTACTGGAAGACGTGGACTGGAGGCGGGACGGGAACAGAACGGTCGCCGATTTGGCGCTTATGTTCAAGGGCGAGCGTTACAAACTAACCGGGACGGGCAACGGATCGCTTGATGCGGTCAGCCATGCGCTGCAACAGGGCAAGCCCGAATTGGAATTCCGCTTTGCCGACTACGTGCAACACGCTCTGGAAAGCGACTCCGACGCTAGGGCCGCGGCATACGTAAAGATTCACGGCAAGGCGGGCAAACCCGTCTGGGGGGTCGGCGTGCACAACGATATTACAATGGCTTCGGTTTTGGCACTTGTTTCCGCCGTGAACCGGGGACTGGAAAGTTCATTTGTTTAACATGGTTCCAGAGTTCGGGAACCTCTGATTAACAGAGGTTCCCGAACTCACAATTACTCAACCCTTATAGCGTTAAACCAGGCATCCTCGAAAAGCCCGAATGCGGGGCCGGCCTCATGCACAAGCTCGGTGTAGTAAAGCTGTTCCACCGTGAAAATCGGGGTGGTGGTTGTGAACGCACGCGCCGGGACGTTTGCCGAGGCGGGGAAGTTGAAGGTGTCGGCGAACTCGGCATAGATCTCCGGGCGGTGGATGAAGTCCATGAACTTGTGGGCAAGCTCGACGTTCCGGGAGCCTCGCAGGATAACCATGCTGCCGATGTAGGCCGGAGCGCCTTCCGGGATAAACAGAACCGTGTCCCGCATAAGCTGGGGGTTTCCGTAGATTTCCGCGAAAACCACCTCGGGGAAGCCGTGCACGACCCAGAAGTCGCCGTTGGCAAAGCCCACGCCGAAGGCCTCGGAATCGAAGCGTACCAGATTGGGCCGCCAGTAATTAATGATGTGATCCCTGGCGGCGGCAATCTCGGCGGGATCCCTGGAGTTCACNGAAAAGCCAAGGTAGGAAAGCGCGCCACCGATTACCTCGCGCTTGTCGTCCAACATTGCCATGCGCCCGCGCAGATCCTCCCGCGCGAAAATNGACCAGCACTTCTCAAAGTCGGGTACCATCGCGGTGTTGACCAGGATGCCGGCGGCACCGTAGAAGTACGGCACCGACCATTCCAGGTACGGATCGGCGGACTTCGCCATCACCACCGGATCGATGTTCCCAAAGTTGGTAATAAGACTGCGATCCACGGGCTCCAACCAGCCTTGCCGCACCATGATCGGCAGGAAATCCCCGGACGGGAACGCGATGTCAAAGCCGCTCCTGCCTCTGTCGATTCCACCAGCCTGAAGCCTGGCAAGCATTTCCTCGTTGGACGCATAGTAGTCCATGGTGACCCTTACGCCGAATTCCTGCTCGAATTGCCTTGTTATGGATTCTGGCAGGTAGTGCGTCCACACGTAAATACGCAATGTGGGGGTGCGCTCGCAAGAGAGGGTGACAAATGCGAACGCAAGCACAAGCAGCGTCGCAAGAACCGGGGAAACATTTTTTCTTTTCATGTGTGTCTCCTTTGCACAAAAATATATAACAGGCCGCATAGCCTATTTCGCCGCAATGTATTTCAGGAACTTCCGCAGAGCAAAGCACAGCAGTATAGTCCCCACGATCATAACCACGGAAAGCGCACTGATTACAGGGGTCACCCCCCCCCTGCGAATGGCCGAGAAAACAAAGATCGGCAATGTTGACGATCCAGGTCCGGCCACGAAAAACGTTATCACAAAATCTTCCAGAGAAAGCGTAATGGCGGTGAGCATCCCGGCCACGATGCCTGGCATACAGACTGGCACGGTAACGCGCATCAGCGTCTGCNCCTCGCTGGCCCCCAGGTCCTGCGCCGCCTCTATAATCGAAAAGTCGAACTCGTCCAGTCGGGCCATCACCATAAGAAACACGAAAGGCAGGTTAAACGTGGTGTGGGCGATAAAGACCGTGAGTAGGCCCTGCGGAATACCAACACTGGTAAAGAAAACCAACAGTGACACGCCGACGATTATTTCCGGCAGNATCATTGGCAAAAACGAAATGGTCTGCGTNTAGGTGCGAAGCTTGAACCTATACCAGTTTACCCCGATTGCGCCGATGGTGCCTATTACCGTNGCCACGGCCGCGGAGCTTAGCGCGATAATAACGCTGTTGCCAAATGCCCGCCACAGTTCNCGCGTGGCGAACATCTGCNGGTACCAGCGCAGGGAAAAGCCCGTCCAGTGCATCCCAGCGCCTTCGTTGAAAGAGTAGACAATAAGCACCACCATGGGCAGGAACAGAAACGCGATGGCGACAATAAAGACAATCTGCGAAAGGGAAAAGCTCCTGCGGATGGCCCTTCTGGCGTGGCGCGCGGCTTCGCTATGCTCCTTGGGTCTGCCGTTGAACAGGGCGCGAGGAACGCCGGCAATTCTCATCTCGCACCCCCTTCCGCGCCAGGCCTGGCCATCGCCAGTCGCGAAGCGTCGCGTCGCCTCATGGACAGCGTAAGCATAACCCCGGCCGTTGTCACCAGCGTTATCACCATCGAGATCGCCGATGCCCTGGGCCAGTTGCGCGCACTCAAAAGCTGGTCGGCAATCATGTTCCCCAGCATGTACGAGTCTCGCCCCCCGACAAGAAGAGGCACCGCATACGCGCCGAAAACCGGGATGAACGTAAAAAGCACCGCCGTCATAATCCCCCCCCGGATATTCGGCAGAAGGATCCTCGCCAACGCGCTGAACTTGGACGCGCCCAGATCTCGGGCCGCCTCCAGCAGCGAAAAGTCGAACTTGTCGATGCTAGCAAACAACGGCAAGATTGCGTATGGCAGGTACATGTACACCAGCACAAGCATCACCGCGCCCTGGTTAAAAAGAAACTGAACAGGCGAGTCGATTATCCCCAGACGCATCAGCGCCACGTTCAGAAAGCCGCTGCTGCCAAGAACGTTCATCCAGGCGAACACCCGGATCAGAAAATTCGTCCAGAACGGGATTATTATAAGCAACAGCAACAGGTTTTGCCTCTTACTTCGCGCCATGTAATAACCGCAGGGCAGGGCGATAAGCAGTGTTATAATGGTGGTAACAATCGCCGTCCGCAGTGTCCGCAGGGTTACGTTCACGAAAATCCTGTCCGCAAGGGATCGGTAGGCGTCCAGCGTGAATTCCATCTCCACGCCACCGTAGGTTCCCCGCCGCAGGAAACTGTATGCAATGATGATGACAACCGGCACAAGAAAGAAAACCGTGAACCATAGCGTCATTGGGCCTGTGTATAAGGGGCCTAAGTTGCGNCGCCGTAACACGCCAGGCCTCAATTCTTCACCTCGACAACATAGCCGTCGTCGGCCGTCCAAGAAAGAAAGACCGAATCCTTCCACCTTATGCTGGGCCCCTCGTCCGAATAGTTGGCATGTTGTTTTATCACCCGGATTAGGGTTTTGTCCGACACCTTGACGTAGAACTTTGTCTGGAATCCGGAGTAAACGGGTTCGTCCACCATTCCCTGGAAAAGGTTTATGTCGCCCCGATTGGTCGCGGGCCTGTCCTTGGTAATAACAATCTTTTCGGGCCGTATTGTAAAGCTTACCGTTTGCCCGGCCCTAACCTCGTCAACGGTGGTAACCTTTATGCGNCCAAGCTCNNGGATTTCAAGTTCGGCCATGTACTCGGTCGGTTCGCGGTCCATCTTTTCCACGCCGATTACCGTGGCATCGAAAAGGTTGGTGTCGCCAATAAAGCGGGCGACAAAGTCCGTGGCAGGGCTTTCGTAAATCTCGTGGGGGGTGCCTACCTGAAGCACGTTGCCCTGGTCCATCACGGCGATTCTGTCGGATACGGAAAGGGCTTCCTGCTGGTCATGGGTAACATATATAAAGGTAATGCCTATTTTGTCGTGGATTTCGTCCAGCTCAATGAGCATATGATGCCGAAGCTTCGCGTCCAGAGCGGACAGGGGCTCGTCCAGAAGCAGCACACTGGGTTCGTTTATGAGCGCGCGGGCAATCGCGACCCGCTGTTTCTGCCCGCCAGAGAGCTGCCCAGGCTTTTTACTGGAATGGCTTTCAAGCTGCACTAATTTGAGGTATTCACCAACCTTGGTTTCGACCTCATNCTTTGGGGCGTGTTGCAGGCGCAANGAAAACGCGACGTTTTCGAACACCGAAAGGTGGGGAAACAGGGCGTAATTCTGAAACACCGTATTGGTCTGTCGCCGATTGGGTGGCACGGATAACACGTCCAGCCCGTCAAAAGTTACCGCACCGCTATCGGGTTGTTCGAAACCGGCGATAATCCGTAAAAGGGTCGTTTTTCCGCAGCCCGAAGGCCCCAGAAGGGAAAAGAACTCCCCTTTCTTAATTTCCAAGCTCACATCGTTGAGCGCCCTAAAGCTGTCGAAGGACTTAGAGAGACCCCCTACAACCACATCGCTACCTTTCAATATGTTACTTCCAGCCTCCTTCGGGCAAGAATTCTTTGCCGTGCCTCCCGCCGTCCTTTAGCCAAGGACAGGTCTTTTGCCGTGCGATTTTTTGCCATCACATACGTGCTGGCTTTGGGTGCCTTGGAAGCTGGTCGCTTCCCGCACCCCTTTTTACAACGTACCATGTACAGTGCTGTTTTTTCGGCTCATTGTCAAGCGGTTTTTGCGAGATCGGAAAATTTTTCTTGCTTTTTGGAGGATTCTGTGCTTCACCCGAGTGCTGGTATTGNCGTCANAGCGCAAGCATAATTCCCGTGGAAATTCCGCGCACCTCCCTTGACTCTTTTTGCCCTTCCGGAGCATAATGGTACCAAGATAACTATAGAAGGTCACGGAAATGAAGACAGTTTTTGTTAAGCCCGCACTGGTGGAGCGGAAATGGTTTGTAATTGATGCCGAGGGCAAAGTTTTGGGCAGGGTTGCGGCAAAGGTCGCGTCCATAGTCCGTGGTAAAACCAAGGCAATATTCGCGCCCCATCAGGAAATGGGGGATTATGTGGTGGTTATTAATGCCGACAAGGTCGTTGTTACAGGCAGAAAGGCCCAGCAGAAGATGTATTACCGTCACACGGGTTACCCGGGCGGGTTAAAAACCACCACTTTCGAGAAATTAATCGTCAGGCATCCCACACAGCCCCTGGAAAAAGCCATCAAGGGCATGCTTCCAAAGGGACCTTTGGGAAAGAAGCTGGCGAAGAGCGCCAAAATTTACGCCGGGGCGACACACCCACATGCCGCCCAAAACCCTACGGCGATTGAGTTATAAAAGAGGAGCTATCGTGGTCAAGAATCTTGGAATCGGTACGGGCAGAAGAAAAACTTCGGTCGCGCGGGTGTATGTCCGGGACGGAAGTGGCAAAATATCGATAAACGGCAGGGAGCTTACACAGTATTTCCCCCTTGGCGAACATGCCGTTATGGTACGACAGCCTTTAATGGTAACGGATAACGAAAACAAGTTCGATATTCTGATTAATGTTTACGGTGGTGGGATTAGTGGCCAAGCGGGCGCCTGTCGCCATGGCCTTTCCCGCGCCCTGTGCCAGGTGGATCAGACAAACTACCCCAGCCTTAGGAGCAACGGGTATCTTACCCGGGATTCCCGTATGGTAGAGCGGAAAAAATACGGCCGGCGCGGTGCGCGACGGCGCTTCCAATTCTCCAAACGCTAGGCTGTGCCTTGCCCCACAGGTTGGGGCAGGCGTGGCAAGCCCGAGTTGTGTAAACTCGGGTTTCGCAAAACCCAATGACTATCGTTTCGATCAAAACAGGAACTGATTGGGATCTACGGTGTGTGGAACTCTCCAATGGTTCCTCTTTATTGTTTAGAACATGCTACCTTTCCCCATCTCTCGCCGACACGAATCTTTGCGCCTACGATAACACCAACACCATTGAAGGCCACGAATTAAGCCAAGACGAGGAAGAAGATCTCCGTTTTGCGTCGGACTGCCTTGGCGCGGAAAAAACGGGGCTGCAGCTAATCGCCCGCGCCGAGCAAACCACATTTGGCCTTGGGCAAAAGCTTGGAAAACGTGGCCATGATTCCGCCTGTGTAAAAATGGTAATCAACCGACTTTGNGAAGAGGGTCTTTTGGAAGACTTTCGCTATGCCCGCCTCTGGCTGGAATCGCGGATTAGCCGTCAGGGCTCAAGCCCCATGCGACTGCTTGCATCACTCCGTGCCAAAGGCATTGACAGGAAGGACGCGGAATCAGCCATGAAAGAAGTACTTAACGACGAGGCGGAACGGCGACTTCTGGAACGCTTTATACAAAAGCGACAAGGCGGAAAATTAGGCGCGGATTTACAGCATATGGAAGCTGACGATGCCGCGCGACGTTCCCTTAAATACCTGTTGAAAAGCGAGGGATTTTCATCCACAGCAATTGAACAGTTTTTCGAAGATTAGGCCCCGGACCATATCAATGTCAGTTCAGTATATGTTTGTCTTTATCGGTTTGACCGACGTTCAACTTTACGCCTACATACCGCCTCTTTAGCGTGTGCAAAGTAGCATCGACAGCACCCTTTGTAAGCCCCAGAAGCTTTGCAATCTGGGCATTGGAAGGATCCAAACGCAGATTGGCAAGACGCTCCCTCGTTTTCCCCAGTTTATTCCGATAATACCCAAGCTGGACCTTTATCCGCCGAGTTGCGACAATATTGTCTTTCGTTAACTGCAAGGTTCTTTCATAAAAAAGACAGCGACAAAACTGACGGTTTGCCAGTTCCCGCAGGCTATCCATCCGCGCCTCCCGTTTTTTCCTGCATTCCTTTAGGCGGTCAATCATGCCATTTAAGGCCTCGGCTTCCATCCCAAGCTTAGGCGAAATTTTGTCAAGAAAATCATTGGAAACATATCTGCAACATTTCAGAATCAATATCAAAAGCTGGCGGGAATTCTTAATATTTCCAAGCATCTCCGCCTGAAGAGCGATCTGTGCATACGGGGGTTGTATGTCAGCAACTTCATAATACTCGAATTCCCTTTCACATGCGTACATGTCGGGAAGCTGCGCAATCCAAGCGGCAGCCTCGGCGTTATTACTACGGAGCTCTCGCCAGCGATATTCCTTTGCCGCCAGGCGAATCGATGTGTTTATATAGGCGTCAAAAGACGAGCCAATCGTATGGTAGCTGTCTATTGCCCGACTAATGCGCGGATACAACCATGAAACAAAATCTTCGTAATCCTCTTTTCCAAAACCAGGCAGACGGAATTTTCTTTTGGTGATTGCCCCAAAGATCATCCCCTCGAATTTTTTTCTATCGAGCCGACCAGCGCTATAATCCGCGTAAAGGCAATTGAGTGGCATAGTAGTTTGCATTATTTTTCTCCCTGATTTTTTATCGGCGCAGACCTGTGCCATACAATCATGTTTCGCGGTTAAGATTATTTTTGTAATGGAGGAAGTTTTTTGTTTGCGAACACTGCGGTTATACCAGCGAACGATGTATATTTTGGCATATTCAAGAGTGAAACACGACGTTTTCGCAGTCGCTATTTGCACAGCTTGGAATGTGCAGTGGTATCGGAACGGGGCTTGACAGCATTTGAAATCAGATAGCAAACTTAGACAAATGAAACACATTGCCGAAAAGGCCGAAGATAAAAAGGCAAGGCTGAAAATTCAACGCTGGGTAAAACGCCCCGTTTTTATTTTCGTTGCGTTTTTGGCCTTTTCCGCCTGGACACTCCAGACCGACGAGGAAGCCTCCAGCACCCAGTTCAACGTGTCGCTGGTGTCTTTCGCCCTTTTGCTGGGCCTGTACTACAAAATGATTACCGACAGCCTTAACTGGGTGCACTGGCAACTGCAAGAGGAAAACATAAAAAACACGCACAAACCGACAAGGTTAAACAATTTTATCATTTATGGCATTGCGACATTGTTACCAACAATTGTGTTTGCGGGATTATTTTTATTTGTTTTTTCGGTATTGCTCGAGAGGGTGGTCTGAAACCAGCCAGGCTATCGCAACAGTTTGGAAAACGACGCGAGTTTTTCCTTTTTGACATTGGTGCCGGGTACCATCAGCACTTCCCGCGCGACCTTGTTACCAAGGGAGGCGCATTCCCGTATCGGCTTTCCGCGTATCCAGGCGGAAACAAAGGCGGCACAGAAAGCGTCGCCGGCACCGACGGTGTTTCTGGGAATAATCGAGAANGTTCCAGCGCGGTGGATCTCCCCACCCGCAAGGACGACGGCACCCCTCCCCCCCAGNTTGATAACTATAATGGGAAAAATATCCCCCTCGGTCATGCACTTTAGCACGGGGCAAATCTCCCGCAGAATAAACGCCTCTTTCTCGCGCTCGCTCGCGAACTCGTCCACGTTACTGCTTTTTCTAATGGTATTGTAAAACACGATACTTTCATCGGCGTTCATGAAAACAATAAGTGGGTAGTTGCGGCTGTAGTGAAGAATCGCCTCGGTTTTTTCTTTGATCTGAAACACCGACGCGGCATCCAGCGCAATTGGTATCCCGTGGCGATTGGCAAGCTGGAGTATCCGCCGTACCAGCGCGTGGCGGTCCAGCATGTAACCGTCCAGTATCACCGCGTCCGCCCCGACGATAAGGTCTTCCCGAACGTCCGCCTCGGTAAATTCCAGCGCGGCACCCGGCGAGGCGGCAATGCGCGTTTCGCCGGAAGCCTCCAGAACAAGGCAAATGCCGGTTTCCCCCTCGGCCGAAGTGAGAAAGGGGATGACATCCGCCTTTCTAAGCTCTTCCCCAAAAAGGGCGGCAAGATCGTCCCGNCCAACGCANCCGGCAAAAGCCGACCTTACGCCGAGCATGGACGCGATTTTGGCAACNTTGGCGACCGCCCCCCCGGAGGCAAACACAAGATCGCCCCCGACGGAGCCACGAAGGTCGTCCAGCAACCGAAACGCCTTTTCCCGGGAAACATGCTGCACCGGTTCCGTTATCCCCAGCGAATCAAGCCGGGCGAAATCGGCGGGGGCGAAAACATCGACTATCGCGTTGCCGATGCACAGCAGCTCAATCTTTTCGGGTTCGTCG
>JGI24695J34938_10002462_pt1 | contig 14137 bp, 13 predicted proteins | sample TergutCo191P3_FD_34938 | JGI IMG/M metagenome (IMG submission 34938) | reverse complement strand
ATGAACTTTGACAAATGAATCACGCTGCCGTAAGCATATCGAAGGCGCAACCTTGCATTAACACGTTTCGTAGGAATGGCGCGAGGGCAGCATCAGAATTACGACGCGTCATCCACACAAGGCTCTGGCGCAGGAACGTACCCAGATTAAACAGCGGAAAGGAAATATCGTAGCCCATCCTGCGACTGGAGCGATGTACCCGCCTGTCAGAAATGACGAAAGGGAAGGATTGTTTTTCAATCCGAAAATAAACGCAACCATGCGGAAGGAGGGTAGTCAGCGATATAAAATATTATGTTCAAAAAATAAACACGCATAATAAAATTCAAATTATTATTTTATAAAGGAGTCCAATCTATGAAAAGCAGAACCGTTGCGCCGGATAATGGCGCGGACGCGGCGACGACCCCCAAACGTGAGGGAGAGCCGGTAAAGTTGCTGCGGCGGATTGGCTCGACGACCTATGAGGTCACAGTCCATTACAGCAACACAGGAAAAGACACAATGGCGGATATTCTCCGCCGAATTTTAGAGCGGGAGGTTGAAAGATATGACTGATGCTCAAAGTGCCGCAAATGATTGTGGCTGCCAGAAAGAGGTAGCCGTGAGCAAGCAGAAATACACGATTCTTTACGAAAGACTGTCGCGTGACGACGGGGAAGATTCAGTTTCCAATTCTATAAAAAATCAACGCGCAATGCTAGAGGAATATGTCAAACGGAACGGGCTTGTCCCGTTCCGGCATATCCAGGATGATGGATTTAGTGGGACAAATTGGGGCAAGCCCGGTTGGCAGGAAGTCCTTGCAAAAGTTGAAGCCGATGAAGTATCCTGTATCTGTGTTAAAGATTTATCCAGAATATCGCGTGATTATTTACACGCCGGACTAGACAGAGAATTATTCCGCGATAAAAATGTCCGGCTGATTGCCATAAATGACGGAGTGGATACTTCGTTAAAAGAAGATGACTTTACCCCGTTTAGGGAAATTATGGCAGAATGGTATGCCCGCGACACGTCCCGCAAAATTAAAGCCGCCGCCGTCGTTAAGCGGATTTTCCAAATGGCGATTGACGGCATGGGGCCGTGGTCTATTGCCGAAAAGCTGCACGATGACAAAGTCGAATGCCCGTCGTATTATCTCGGTTCTAGGGGTATCGGCCCGCGTAAAAATGATTACGACAAAAAGCATCCGTACGGCTGGAATTACAACAGCATCGGCATAATGCTGTCGCGCTTGGAGTATCTTGGCCACACCGTAAATTTCAAGGGTGAAGTCACACATTTCAAAGCGAAAAAATGGAAACGCAACCCGTCGGAATCGTGGAAGATTTTTGAAAATACCCATGAAGCCATCATTACGCCGGAAACATTCGCGACTGTTCAGAAATTGCGCAAAACCGTCCGCCGCCCGAATAAAAAAGGTGAAGCAAACCCGCTTACGGGCATCGTCTACTGCGCCGATTGCGGGCTGAAGATGTACAACAAACGGCACGGCAACAGCGATTATTATTTATGCCAAACGCACAGAATCGGGACTTACAAATTTGCGGAACTCTGTTCGCCGCATTATGTAAAAACATCGGCAATACGTGAAATAATCCTTGATGCCATCCGGCGGACAAGCGGTTATATCCGCGAACACGAAACGGAGTTTATTGAAATCGTCCGCAAGAAATCCGCAATTCAACATGGCGAATTGGTGAAATCCGGCAAGAAGCAAATCGTAAAAAATGAGCGCCGGATTGCCGAACTCGAAAAGCTGATTTTTAGCATATACGAGGACAAAGTAAAAGGATTATTGCCCGAAGAACGGTTTGCAGTCATGGCAAAAGCTTACGAGCAGGAGCAAGCGGATTTGAAAATGCAAACCGAAACGCTCAATTCGGAACTTGACATCTATAACGAGGTCACGGAAAACGCGGAGAAATTCATCGAATTGGTACAGCGGTTTACTAGATTTGATGAACTGTCAACGGTTATGCTGAATGAACTCGTGGACAAGGTAATGATATTTGAGGGCGTTTGGTCTGAGGGGTTCAACCCAGTGACAAAACGCGGACTGGGAACGCGCCGCCAACGTATTGAGGTTTATCTTAAATACATCGGCGACTTGAAAATCCCCGACTTGCGAACCCCGGAAGAAATCGCCGCCGAATATGCCGCTGTTGAAAAAAAAGAACAGTTTTTGAAAAAGCATCGTGAAANCCGCCGCCGCTATGTTGCGGGGGAAGCCAAAAAGAGAGTAAAAAAGGCATGAAGCCACACGCACTGCCGCCTGTAATCGAAATGATTACAGGCGGTTTTTTATTACAAACAAATAATAGAAAATGGAGGAATCATTATGTCAAACAGGAAAACCATCAATGAAAAAATCGAAGCGGCGAAAATTGAAAAGCAACAGGCGGAAGCCCGGATAAAGAAACTGCTCCAAGAGCAAAAATCACAGGAACGCAAGGACAGAAACCACCGCCTGTGCCGGCGCGGCGGCAAACTCGAAAAGCTTTTTCCCGAATTGGCGCTGCTCACGGAAGAACAGTTTGAAACCTTTGTGGAAAAATGCTTACGGACAAATCACACGCGGCGCATACTCGCGGAATTGGCTCCGCCGGAATCCGTACAGGCGGTTAACAACACCGCCGTTGAAATCGGCGAAGATACCGCAACACAATCCGTGAAATCGGTGGCACAGCACAGCGGAAGTGTCGGCGGCAGGCCCGCAGAAGCGGCAAGGGTGGCGGTCTGATCGCCCTTCACCCTTGAGAATTAAGGGCGCACTTATACGAGTTGACACTCGTTGTGCGCCCTGCCGGGGGCGTTCCGTGCCTGTCGGCACGAAATCAGGGGCTTCGCACCCCTGAACCCCGCGTAAACTACGGCGGCAAGCTGTTATCCGATATAGGTGTGGTTTGCCGCCGCTTTTATTTCAACGTCAAAAATAAAATTCAAGAAAAGGAGAAGCGGCTGTTGGCAATTTATCATTTATGTATTAAAATAATCACAAGGGGCGCAGGTAAGTCAGCAGTCGCGGCGGCGGCGTACCGGGCCGGGGAAACAATCGAAAATGAATATGACGGTATCGTGCATGATTATACTCACAAGGTCGAAATTGTGCATACTGAAATCTTGTTGCCGGAAAACGCACCCGCCGAATACTCCGAGCGTTCCGTTTTGTGGAATGCCGTAGAAAAATCCGAGCGGTTCCGCAACGCTCAACTGTCGCGGGAAATTGAAATAGCTCTGCCTGTTGAGTTAAGTATGGAGCAGAATATTTCTCTTGCCCGCCAGTTTGTAAAAGAGCAGTTCGTTACCGCCGGAATGTGTGCCGATATATGTATTCACGATAAGGACGGCTCAAATCCACACGCGCACATAATACTCACCATGCGCCCGATTGATAAAAACGGAAAATGGGGGCAGAAGTCACACACCGTAAGCGGCAGAAAAATAAATACTGTTGACTGGAACGACCGCACCAAAGCGGAGGATTGGCGCAAGGCTTGGGCGGCTTATTGCAATACTGCTTTACGGCTTAGCGGTCACGATGAAGTCCTTGATCACCGCAGTTACAAAAGGCAGGGAATTGATCAATTTCCAACTGTCCATTTGGGTGCGTCGGCTTCGCAAATGGAGAAGCGCGGAATCCGTACCGAACGCGGTGACATAAATCGTGAAATCGCCGTGACGAATCAGCAAATCAGGGGGCTTCGCGCCCGTATTTCCAAACTGGAAAAATGGCTTGCGGAAGAAACCGCGAACGACAAACCGCCGAGCCTCGCCGATGTCATTTCCGATATCCTCACACGGCAAGGCCGGTCAGGACTGACCCGCCTCAAAGCCGCCTCAGAATTTTTCAACTTTCTTCAGAGGAATGAGATTTACGACATAGCGGGATTAGAAATCAAAGTCAATGCCATGCACGGCAAACTCAATTCCGCAAGCGCAGAACTCAAGAAAGTCGAGCGCCGGATTGATACGTTGAAAGAGCATATCCGGCAAAGCGGATATTTTAAGGAGCATCGTAAGTTAAAACGGCAACACGATAAGATGTATGCCGAGTACACCGCCACCAAAAAAGAAACCGGATTTTTGGCAGAACGGAAAGCGAAAAAGTTACTTGAAGCCGCCAACGATTTTTACGAAGCGAACCGCACCGGGCTGACATTGTACGATGCCGCCGAGAAGTATTTGCGCAACGTATTACAGGAGCGGCTTGATCCGAAAATGCTTCCGCCGATTACTAAATGGCGGGAAGAGTTTGCCGAAAAAACAGCCGCGAAGGAATCGCTTTATCGGGAGTATAACTCGCTCAAAGGTGAAACCTACAAAGTCGAAAAAATCCGGGCGGGTGTTAAATTTATCATGCAAAGCAAGGCGGCGAATAATTGCAAATAGGATAGAGTTGTAATTGCACTGTCGTCAGCTTAAGCACTTGACACAGAATCTCCTGACAAATTGCTGAGCGTAGTAGATTGTAGGTCAAGCGCGAAATGACGAAAAGCTTAAGCTGATGACAGTGGTTTAATTGTAACAGAAATATTCAACAAATTGGATGATTAATCTCCTGTCCGTTGAAAAAAGTTTTGTCTTTGTAATCATACAAACCATTTTACGTTTTATTTTATGGAAACAACGCATTCAATGCAAGTAAATATCATCTGCTTTGTGGGGCGATTTCAAAAATCTTAATATGTTTTAATTTAATGTTAATTTTTTAAAATTTAGTTTTTGGCTTTTCTCTTTTTGGTCAATTTTGGGGTCAATTTTCGGTGAATTTTCTTGATTTTTTTCTTTTTCCCACTTCCATTATTTTATCCAGTCTGATATAATCTACTTTATGTATATATTTAGCATTAGTGATTAAAAATGATAATGGTCTTTTAAAGAGAATCATAGAAGGAATGTAAGTAACATGAAAAATTATTTTTATATTGAAAAAAAGAATACAGATGATACTGACTTAAATCATCATTTTATAATGCAAAAAAAAATTTCAGATGAGTTAAATTCAAAATTCCAAAGCGATGAACCATTTTTAGATTTTTTAGCTTTAATCTGCCTAGAGGAATTAGCCGATTCTTTAGTAGCACAAAATATTCTCTTTGATTACGATAGTATAATTTTAGAAGTAAAAGAGAATATACATTCACTTAATGATTTACTAAACTTTTTTGTTGATTTAATCACTCAAGCAGAATTTATTACACAAAAAAACATACTGTCATCAAAGCAAATCAAAGAATTGTTCCCTCAATATTGTGTATGATTGACAAATGAGGAAGTAAAATGAATTTTAATTACAAGATACATCATTTGTTTAAGAGCAAGATGCTCCCGCTTACATTCGAGCATTTATTAGCGATGTTCCCCGCTACCGTCTTAGTCCCTTTAGTTATAAATTCATTAACTAATTCCTATATTATTGATACTTCTTTGGTTCTTTTTACGAGCGGAATTGGAACCATAATATTTTTGATTTCTACCAAATTCAAAATTCCAGCATATCTCGGTTCCAGTTTTGCATTTATTGGATTGACCGCATATTTAGTTAATTCTTTTACTGCTACAGATATTGACGCTAATCTAGCTTATAGTTATATTGGTTGGACATATATTTTTGGAAGCGTTATTCTGGTTGTCCTGTCGTTTCTTTTTAAAGCCAGAAGCGCAAAAAAATGGTTTGATTTTTTTCTGCCTGCCGCTATGATTGGACCGGTTATTTCATTGATTGGGTTGGATTTAGCCGAATCGGCTGCCATTGATGCTGGTTTTATTGAAGGCTCGCAAGCCGCAAACGACCTTTTGCAACTTTCCGGCTCAAGTGAAATAATTGTTGCAACAGTAACTTTAATGATTATTATATTATCAACAATTACTCGCAGAAAATTATGGAAAAACTCAGCAATTATTCTGGGAATGGTTGGAGGTTGGTTGCTTACCGTTATTTTAAGCGATAATGGTAAAGAAGTAAAAAATATATTTGTAGCCGAAGCAATAAACAGTCCTCAATTTGAAATTCCTCTTTTAGTTGTTCCTCCTAATTTAGGTTCTTTATTTTTTGCCGTAATACCAGTTGCCTTTGTTGTCTTTACAGAAAGCATAGGTCGTGTAACTGTAATTTCTCAAATGATGGAAAATGAAAATAGTGCATCTATTTTTTCAGATGGAAATATTCCGAAATTTAGAGCGACTATTTTTAGTCAAGGCATTGCAACTTTTGTAGCATCAATTTTAGGTTCTGTTCCAAATACCCTGTATGCAGAGAACATAGCTGTAATGAATACTAATCGGTTAAGTATATCTGAAGAAAAAGCATTTATTGACGAAAAAGATCGGTTTATAAAAAGTTGTCATACAAGATTTTCTGTGATTCCATACTTTACTGCGGCAGTAAGTGCTATTGCTATTTCATTTAGCGGACATTTACAGAGCATTTTATTAAATATCCCTACACCTGTTCTTGGAGGCATGAAATTATTTCTTTTTGGTATAATTGCGGCACCAGGTATGCAAATCCTAGTAGATAAACGTGTAAATTATAAAAAGATATCAAATCAATTACTTACAGCCTCTGTTTTAATATCGGGAATTAGTGGTTTAACAATTCCTGTTGGAGTACTTGAATTAAGAGGAATGAGTTTAGGATTTGTTGTTGGGTTTGTTGTTAATATAATTATTAAAATACTTGATTATTTAGGAAGATTAAATGATAGTATTGAGTTTGATGAACTATTTAAAATTTTCATTAATGAAATGCCAGATAATTTTAATATTCACCTTATTGATGAGCAAGTATATAATATAAAAGTAGGTGAAATGAATGATCTTTTATCAGAAAAGCAACACACAATTAATGTCAATGGAACCGAATTTGATTCGGATACACTTATGAGCCTAATATCAAATTTACATAACGTAAAATTTGTTCACAATAATGTAGACATTTTGCGATTGGAAAAAAGAACATACGCATTGTATGTGATAATTGCAAAAAGCAATTTTAAAGAATGTGACAAATTTATAAAAGCTTATAGCAATGAAAATTATCACACGGTAGAAGATATTGGTGATTTTATACAAATTCGTATTGGAGAAAGTGTAGCGTTAAGAATTATCAAAAAACATATTATATTAACAAAATTATAATCCGTAAGTGTGAGGTGATTTTATTTTTCAATTCTTATCAGCAATAGCATTGATTTTATCCATTGCAGGAAACCTTTTAGTTAATTATAAGAAAAAAATGGGGTTTATTATCTGGGTTATTTCAAATTCATGTTGGATAATTGTAAATTTAATTAGTGTTCAAATTAATTGGTTTCAAATAATCATGTTTGCCGTTTTTATAGGATTAAATATACATGGTTTAATTAATTGGAAACGAAACGCTGATAATAAATGACGATTCCCTGGATAATTATAGAAATGAACCTGTTTAAAATGTTCATCTGTTATTTCTTTATACACTAAATAAGAATTTACACCCTTGACAACATTGCGCGGGTAATGGTCGGTAAGGATAAATGGGTAAATGTAAATGATTTAGCGGTCGCAATGACGATTGATAGATGCTCACCAATAAAATAATTGATTAGCATGTTGACGATACATGAAGCTTGCTTTATACTATCATCATGATAGTGCATTAAATAAAGCGGAAAACAGAGGAAAAATGTCATCCATAGGAACGGTACTACTTAAGATACCCTTAGTGGAAGTTATTCTGCGAGGGGTTTTTTGTAAGCAGTATCACAAGCAGGCTTGCGATATGCAGGGGTATAAGATGATAAAAATTGTTATTATCATAAACGGCAATGGTGGTGTCGGCAAAGATACCCTGTGCGACTATATAGCATTACACTACGGAACAGTAAATGTTTCATCAATCACACCAATAAAGGAAATAGCGAAAAATCACGGATGGAACGGTCAACTCAAAGATCCGGCCTCCCGCAAATTTCTGGCCGACCTCAAAAAAACCTTCAGTGATTATAATGATCTGCCGACCATTTACCTAAAAAATGAATACGAGAAATTTTTACTAAGCGATAATCAAATCTTCTTTGCCCATATCCGCGAAGCAGATGAAATACAGAAATTTACGAATTGGGTTGATATTCCTTGCTATACTCTCCTAATAAGAAGAAGTGAAATAAGCAGCTGGGGTAATAAATCCGACGATGATGTAGAAAAATATGCCTATGATTATTATTTTGAAAATGACAAAGCTTTAGAAGAATCGCAGGAAGATTTTTACAAGCTGATAACTGATATGTTACAATGACAGACAAATAAGGAGCGCACAATGTATACATACTCAAGCCGTGTTCGTTACAGTGAAACGGACATAAACGGAAGACTTTCTCTCTATTCATTACTGAACTATTTTCAGGATTGCTCAACATTCCATTCGGAAGAAATCGGACTTGGCTACAAATACCTTTTGGAAAAGAATCTCCTTTGGGTAATGTCAGCTTGGCAGATTGTCGTTAACCGCTACCCTGATTTATGTGAAAACATCATCGTCGGAACGGCGCCATATGATTTCCGCAGTGTAATCGGCTATCGTAATTTTTGGCTCGATACCGAAACCGGCGAGCGATTAGCGTGTGCTAATTCCGTGTGGACATTAATAGATACAGCTAAAGGTCGTCCGGTTAAGCCCTCGGCGGAAATCGTAAACGGTTACGCGCTCGCGGAAAAAATACCGATGGACTACGCCGACCGCAAAATTACCATTCCGATCAGAGGTACCGCCTTATCGCCGATTGAGGTAAAAGCCCACCATTTAGATACCAACCATCATGTCAATAACGGAAAATACGTTAGCATTGCGATGGATTTGCTCGAAAAGCCTGATTGTGATATTTGTCAATTACGTGCCGAATATCGTAAATCGGCGTTGCTTGGTGATATTATGTATCCTGAAATTATCAACACCGAAAATACGAGCATCGTCATCCTTGCGGATAAAGAAGGAAACCCGTATTGCATTTCCGAATTTACCACTAAATAAGAACGGAGAAACAATGTTAAAATTAGGCGAAAAGCAATCCTTAAAAGTAGTCAAAGAGGTTGAATTCGGCATATATCTGGCGGCGGACAATCCATCTTCGCCCGACGAGCGGGTAATGCTCCCGATCAAACAAAAACCGGCGGCGATTAATGTCGGTGATTATTTAGATGTCTTTATTTACCGTGATTCCAAAGACCGCCTAATCGCGACTACTAATACCCCCCTTATTTCGATTTCGCAAACAGCCCGCCTACGCGTTGCAGAAGTAGCCAAAATAGGTGCTTTCCTTGATTGGGGACTAGAAAAAGACCTACTCTTACCTTTCCGTGAACAAACCCGAAAACTGCATCCCGGCGATCAGGTTCTTGTCGCTTTATATATTGATAAAAGTGACCGCCTTTGCGCGACAATGAAAGTCTACCACCACCTTTTTACCAATTCCCCCTACATCCCTAATGCCATGGTAACAGGCGAAGTATATGAAATCAGCGGAAATTTCGGCGCCTTTGTCGCCGTTGATGATAAGTACTCAGCATTGATTCCGCCTAATGAAATATATGGCGAACTTAAAGTCGGCGATATAGTCAACGCCCGTATCACCGCAATAAAGCCGGACGGAAAAATCGATTTAGCGATACGCCCGAAAGCATACCTAAAAATCGGCGATGATGCGGAAAACGTTTTCGCGATTATTTCGGCAGATTTTGCCGGCACCCTTCCATTTACGGATAAGGCATCCCCTGAGCAAATACGGGAAGTTTTTGCGATGAGTAAGAACGAATTTAAGCGCGCCATCGGCAATCTTTTAAAAGCCCAAAAAATAGTAATCAACGATAATAATATCCAAATCAAAAACTGCTCACGATAAACCATGAACAGCATTTGACGATGCTTTAAATTGACAAATCCATAGCTCCGCCTATGTGTGGATTGACCGATAATTCCATTGCTTTGCTCATCATATCGGCCATTGCTTCTCCCGAAGCTTCCGCCATATCAAGTTGTTTTCCTAACAGAGCAGGCCCGAGCGCATTGCTAAGATTTATCTTTGATAAGTTCATTGATAGTTCGGGTATGTCCATAAGCACCTCCAATCAACTATATTTTGGCATTTTCGCAAATTCTGCTTGCGAAAATGCATGGGGCATAATATCTATTATCGCTCATATATTCAATTAATGTATAGTCTTTTCGTAACAATAATTAATTTTTGGTCAAATTTCACAAAAAAAGATGAAATATTTTGCTAAAAAGCTAGATTTTTTAATAAAAATGTATTAAAATAGATAGAATCACAAGGGATTTTAATATACGAGGACTTAGGATGATTTCTAATCAAATTCTTAAAGATACTTTAGACGGATTAAAAGCTATTGCCAGAGTAGATTTTTGTGTAATGGACATTGAGGGTAAGGAAGTTGCATCCAGCGGCGGGGCGATGAGTGAATGTGCTTTCGAAGCATTTGAGTTCGCGCGTTCTATGGCTGATTCTCAGGAAATCCAAGGGCATCAATATTTTAAGGTCTATGACGATACTCAGGTTGAGTATGTCCTGTTGATTGACGGCGTCGGCGAAGATGTCTATACGATCGGGAAGATGGCGGCTTTCCAAATCCAGAATCTTCTGACTGCCTATAAAGAACGTTTCGACAAAGATAATTTCGTCAAAAATCTTTTATTAGATAACCTTCTTTTAATCGATATATACAGCCGCGCAAAGAAATTACATATCCTGACGGAAGCCAAGCGTATTGTTATGATGATAGAAACGGAGAATACCCGCGATAATAATACCTTAGAGGTAATCCGTACTATTTTTAGCGGCAATACTAATGATTTCATTACCGCCGTTGATGAAACAAACGTCATCATCGTAAAGGATTTAAGCGACGGTGACAAACCCAAAGATATTGAGAAAGCGGCGAAAAATATTGAAAGCATTCTTGAAAAAGAAGGGTTTAACGGCGCTCTTATTTCTTACGGCACCGTTTGTAACGAAATAAAAGATGTCAGTCGTTCCTATAAAGAAGCCAAAATGGCGATGGATGTCGGCAAAATTTTCTTCGACGAACGTAAAATTATCGCTTATAATAAACTGGGGATCGGCCGTCTTATTTATCAATTACCGATTCCTTTATGTAAAATATTTATTCGTGAAATATTCGACAATCGTACCCCTGATGATTTTGATGAAGAGACGTTGGTAACGATTGCGAAGTTCTTCGAAAACAGCCTGAATGTTTCGGAGACTTCACGGCAGTTATTTATCCACCGCAACACTCTTGTTTACCGATTGGATAAATTACAGAAAAGCACCGGACTTGATTTGCGGATTTTTGAAGATGCGATAACCTTTCGGATTGCTTTAATGGTAGTAAAATATATGCAGTATATGGAAAGCTTTGATTATTAAGAGTCTATACTGACTGATGATATTTGAGGTACGAAATGAGAAGTGAATCACGCAAACGCCGTAAAACCAAGCCGTCAGGTGATGATGTTATTATATCTTTAGAGAATGTCAGTAAAGCCTACTCCACAGGAGCACCTGCCCTTAATGGTGTAGACCTTCATATTAAACGCGGCGAATTTGTCTTTGTCGTAGGTGATTCGGGTTCCGGAAAATCGACATTGATTCGTTTGTTATTACGGGAACTTGTCGCCACATCAGGTTATATTAATGTAATGGGGTATGACCTAAGCAGGATCCGTCACCGTAAAATTCCAAAGTTCCGCCGCAATCTGGGTATTGTGTTCCAAGATTTCCGTTTACTAAAAGAACTGACCGTATATGATAATGTTGCCTTTGCGCAACGGGTCATTCAGGTGTCGGGTAAAGAAATCCGCCGCAATGTCCCCAGTATTTTAGCGACCGTGGGTCTGGCAGGAAAATATAAAGCGAAACCGCGCCAGCTTTCAGGCGGTGAACAGCAGCGGGTGGCTTTAGCCAGGGCTTTGGTGAACCGCCCGTCGATTTTGCTGGCGGATGAACCGACGGGAAATCTTGACCCGAAGAATTCCTGGGAGATTATGAAGTTGATGGAAAAAATTAACGAAAACGGGACAACCGTTATTATCGTTACCCATAATAGAGAAATCGTTAATACCATGCAAAAACGCGTTGTGACGATGAAACGTGGTGTAATTGTCAGCGATGAAGAAAGAGGGGTGTATCTCGATGAGGATTATTAGTACATTCTTCTACACTCTCAGGCAAGGTATTAAGAATATCGGCAGGAACAAGCTCTTTTCCTTGGCGTCGATTGCGACAATCGGTGCGTGTCTGTTTTTATTTGGTGTTTTTTATGCGGTTTTAATGAACTTTCAGAATATGGTTCAAGATACTCAGGAAAATATTCATATAACGGTATTTTATGAAGAGGGAACTTCCGAGCATCGAATTAAAGAAATCGGGACGACCATTTCATGGCGAACAGAAGTTTCGCATGTTGAATATGTTTCTGAGGAAGATGCCTGGACAGATATGAAGGAGAGTTTGGGTGAATATGCCGACTATTTTGGCGATGATAATCCCTTACGCGGTTCGATGAACCATATGGTTTATATCAATGACATCTCGAAACAGCATACTTTGATTACATACCTGGAATCAATTGATGAAGTCAGAAAAATCAACCGCTCAAATGTTTTAGCTGATGTTTTGACGGGAGTCAATGCACTAGTTGCTTATGCCACAGCGGGGATTATTGGGATATTGTTATTGGTATCAATTTTCTTAATCAGTAATACGGTTACGATTGGTATTTCGGTCAGGCGCGAAGAAATCAATATTATGAAATATATTGGGGCGACGGACTTCTTCGTCCGCTCACCATTCGTTATCGAAGGGATTCTGATCGGAATTATCGGCGCGATTATACCGCTTTTATTAGTTTATTTCCTCTATGAAAATGTTGTTGCGTTCGTTGTATACAATTTCGCGACAATCGCTTCAATTATTAATTTTTTACCTGTTGAATTATTGTTCAAGACTTTGATACCTGTTTCTTTTGGGATGGGCGCGGGAATTGGATTGATGGGCAGTATCACTACTGTCAGGAAACATCTTAGGGTTTAATTTGCTTCGGAGTGCATATGAGAAAAAGATTATTAAGTCTAAGCTTTCTTATCATAATAATAATTTTTTCTTTAAACATTGATGTTTATGATTTATTTGCGACGGGTTATACTAATGATAAAATTAAAGGCTTAGAGCAGGAAATCGCGAACAATCGCGATGAACGCAAAAAGCTTCAAGCGACCCTCTCCGATGTCCAAAGCATTAAGCAAAGACTAACTAATTCACGAAACGACCTTGCCCGCTTCATTGAGGAATTAGACAATAACTTAGAAATTATCGAAAATAATATCACCGAATTACTTGAATTAATAGCCCTAAAAGAAATTGAAATCGAAGATAAAACGCTTGAACTTGAGGAAGCTTTGGAAGCATTGCAAACGCTATATGAAGCAATGAAAGACCGCCTTAAGTTCACGTATGAGCAAGGCGAAACCCACTATATAGCTATTTTATTCAGCGGCGGAAATCTTTCCGAAATGCTTAACCGTGCTGACTACATCGAAAAAATGTCTCAGTATGACGAAGAAAAGTTAAACGAATTTATTGAGTATTCTAACTATGTCGCTTTATGCAAAGAGAATTTAGAGTTAGAAAAAGAGTTCCTTGATGAAGCAAAAGAAGCGGTCGAAAAAGAACGGGAAGCCATCAATCAGCTGATCGGGCAAAAAAAAGTTGAAATAGAAGCAATAAAGGGCGATATCGCCGCACAGGAAAGAGCAATTCAAGAATATGAAGCCGAAATCGCGGCTCAAAATGAGATGATTAAGGCTTTGGAAAGAGCCGCCGCCGAAGAGCGCGCCCGTTTGGCGGCGGAGAATGCCCGTAAATATGACGGCGGTAAATTCTCATGGCCTGTCCCTTCATCAAGAAGGATTACCGATGATTATGGCAATCGTATTCACCCGATTTTGAATGTACCGCAATTTCATAATGGAATTGATATCGCCGCTCCGACCGGTAATACTATTGTTTCCGCTTATCAGGGAAAAGTAGTTGCGTCTGCTTACTCTAGCACAATGGGTAATTATATTATGATTGAT
>JGI24695J34938_10002460_pt1 | contig 14144 bp, 14 predicted proteins | sample TergutCo191P3_FD_34938 | JGI IMG/M metagenome (IMG submission 34938) | reverse complement strand
GGGGGGGTAGCATATTATAGGAACCAGATGGCAGCCTAGTCGAGAGAGCTACAATTGCAGGCTTGATATATGTACTATACGCCATATGGTTCCAAATTTCTTTTTTATGGAGAGCTTGTTATCATGGTACTTCTGCTCTCCAAGCCAGGCACCAAGGCTCACCACTTTTTGTGGTGAACCTCATGAATATACAAAATGGGAAACCGAAAGTGATCTTATGGTAGAAGGTCGGAAAATGGCGATTTTGGGCTGACAGTGGCGTTTTAAGCAGCAAAACTATTCCAAGTTGGAATAGTTTTGCGAGCCTGTACCCAAGGCTTAGGGGAGTCTGTGGTAGAGGGTCGGGAAGTCTCCATATGAGGGGTCTTGCCATAATGGAAAGCCTAAGTTTCTTGTGTCCGAACCGTCCGCTCAAAAAAGTGAAAATTAGTAGGAGAACATGAGAAAACGCTGTTTTGGTATAATTTTATGAAAAATGCCTTTTTACTTTTTATAATTTCCTCCGGAGATGATTTTCAACAACAAAATAATATTTGGTATAGCTTCCTGTGGAAGCTTTANTGCGTATTTATGCATATGTAAAGTCTATAGGAGATACACTGTCAAATGAGATTACGATTTTAATTACACAAATTTAGAGACATATTTTTTATGATTTTTTATTATGAAATGAAATTTGACAAGTCTGTGCCGCTTCGTATGGAGGTTGTTATATATGGCCAACTCTAACAATAAGAGATTTAACAGAATTGTTGCGGAACCCAAATCCGAAGAAATAGTAGAAGTAAAACAGATCATTAAGTTTTTATTGCAATGGCTTTTTTTTGCTGCTGTGGCTCTTATTCCTAGCATTATTTCTTTCCTTATATCAGTCCAAGAAGAGGATACTTATTTGACGTTCTTTGCAAATTATCAAATCCTCTATGTAAGTTTTACACTAGCGTTAGCGCTTTTTATAAAGCAAATACAGGAAAAAACTGGATTCGAAAGTAAGCATTACCTTTATTTATTTATAATCTTTATAGGCTTTGCATTTTACCTTTTGTTGGATAACGGAATAAAATTTAATTTCTTTTCAGACACTAAAACATTTGCCCAAATGAATCTAGTTTACTTAATATTAATTTTATCATTTGGTTTTTACAGTTATCTTAAGAGGATTTTTGTATCTTTTCTATCTAGGAGAAACTGAAATGGTGATTTTTGTTGCTGCTACATCTTTGTTTTTGCTGTTCGCTCTTTATGTTTGGATGGACAGTCGTTCATTTCATGACTCTCGTTCATTATGCGAATTGCCTCCATTGCATACATTAGTTAATAAGCCGGGGCCATATAGTCCCCGCGATTTGTCAAACAGATACCGTAAATTTATAGAAAAGAAGGAAAATATGGAAGTTTTGAATAAAATTCAAAATGCTGGTAAGGAGTATGTCATATAACATAAGTTCTAAATACATATCATCCTCTAATATTTTGGATGAATCTGGAGAAAAACGCATTAAGGAAAAGTATGATTTGATTTTACTTGATGCCGAAGAATTTATAAAAAAGAGAGACCTTGAAAATATTGTAACTATTAATAAAATTATACTACGACATGCCGTAATAGATTATTATACTGATATATTGCGATTAAAGTCGTTTCATAAATTAGAGAAGGAAGATGAAGTCAAAACGCTCGCTTACGAAATTTTTTGGTTTCTAAAAAGGAAGCCCTTACAAATTATAAAAGATGACCATCAAAATATTTTCATAAATGAAATATTTGCTCTTTCTCGAATACTATCATTTATTTCAAAAGATAGCGAGGATAATTTTACAATTCTCACAGATACGAAATTTGATTATTTTACTGCCACATTATTTTATTTTTTAAAATATCGCATTGAAAGTGCCAAGTCAATAGAATTGATGCTTATAGCATTTGAAGCAGGAATTGAATATCAAAAAGCAATGAAACTTTCTCCACAGCAAGACTGTGGGGTATCAGATCATACTAACGAAAATCTATCTGTAAGCAGTGGGAATTAGAGCATAAGAGATTAAATAAAATTTCAAACAAAGTTTCTTCAGAAAGAGCTAGGGAACAAATAGAATAAATCCTAACCTTTTTTCATCCTATCCCGGCACAATCATCTCGGGACATCTGTTTTTCCCGACCAAGGCCTTCCAAGTGAGCCTCTTGCCGTATGACTTGTCAATTAGGGCATCTACACGCTGCATTGTGGTGTATTTGCAATTCCCCTCATTCCAGCGAAAGTCAAATTCATCCACATAGCGTTGCAAATGCTTCAACGAAAACTTGTGAAAAGTGCCGTAAAAACCTCTTTTGAGCAAAGCCCACACGCTCTCAATGCTATTCGTGCAGGCCATCTTATCAACAAAGGGCTTCGCTGAATCGTACCTAACATATTCCTTTGCTTTGTGATTGACCGAGTTGCGATAATAGCCGAATTTCTCTATCCCAATGAATTGGCGACCTTCATCTGTGTTCAAAAGGGTGCCTTTCTCAACATTTTGCATTATCGCATTCTGTATGGTAGCCCTGTATTCATTTGGTATCACCATAGACTTCACCTTTCCACCCCTTTCAGCCATGCCGAATATCACGGCTTTGCCCACGGGACCGCTGCCTTTCGGGCCTTTCTTGTTGGTGTGCTTATTCTTTTTCTTTCCGCCTGCATATGTAGAGTCGTTCTCAACCACTTTGTTCATGCCACCGAGCATATAGTCGTATTTTCCCGTGCCCATAGCGTGCCTTATGCGTTGCTCAAGGAACCAAGCTGTTTTTTGACAAATGCCAAGCTTTTTGGAAAGAGCCATTGAGGATATGCCCTTCCTGTCTGTCACCATATAATACCAAGCAACGAACCACTTCCTCAGAGCGATATGAGTGCCCTCAAACACCGTGTCGGCTTTCACATCGAATTGGTTTTTGCATTTGTTACAGCGGTAATACCCCGGCTTGTCCTTGCGCCATTCGTGGGTTCTGATGCATCCGCATTTAGGGCACTTGGGAACACCCTGCCATATCTTGTCTTCCAAATACTTTCTGGCAGCCTCATTGGTGGAGAACTTCTCACGGTAGGCATCCTCGCTCATTGCGGTGTTCTTTTTGTATTGTTTGGGCTTCTCCATATATGGGTCGTTTTGGACCCAATTATGATTTTTTCGCCGGAGTTTCTATATCATATGCTTATATTGGGGCGATGTGATGTACTAGGTGACGAAAGTCTATAAGTCCCAAATTTTTCTAGACAAATGTCAACTTTTTTCTTTAAAAAAGTAATTATTTTAAAAAACTTGCCTAAAACTCCGTCAAGTCCACCGCTTCACCGCACAATTCGGCAATCACTTTGCCCACAATGTAAAGTGAACCGGTAACTAAAATAGGTGTTTTATTCTTGAAATTTTCCGTTGTGGTTTTTATTTTTAATTTTTCGCAAATTTCCAAAATCTCTTCAACACTCCGTGCTCTGGGATTTTCAACCTGCACAGGATGGCAAACCGAGATGTGCGGCTTCAATGCTCTGAGCACACCTTCCGTGTCTTTGTCCGTTAATGAAGCAAAAATACACGGCAAAGGTCCCAGCTTTTTTTCTTCCAAACACTGCGCTAAAATTTCCGCAGCATCAGGATTGTGCGCACCGTCTAAAATAAAGTTTTTCAGCATTTGCATTCTGCCGGGCCACACGGCATTTTTAAGCACCGCTCTCGCCTTTTTTTCATTAAATGTCGAATCTAAAAATTCCTGCGCAACAGTCCAGGCAATCTCCGCATTCTTCACATAAATTTTTCCAAAATTCCCAACCTGCAATTCCGGGCTTATTTTTTTCGCCTTCTCATAAGGCGGGCACTGTGCTAAAAGCGCACGTGGCAAATCTCCCAAAACAAGAATCGCATTTTTTTTTACTATGCCAAGTTTTTCCTTCAAAATTTCTTCCTCAGTATCACCCAGCAATTCAGTGTGATCCAAACCGATGCTCGTTATAGCAGCAAACTTTCCTCTCGCAATTCTTGTGCTGTCCAGCCTGCCACCCAAACCGGCTTCCAAAACAGCAACCAAAATATTGTTTTGCTTGAACCACAAAAAAGCCGCAGCGGTTAATGTTTCAAAATAAGAAGGTTCAATTTTTGCAACCTTGGCCGCTCGCTCAACTTGCGAAATTACATCGTTCAGCTCGCTCTGTGAAATCATTTTGCCGTTAATTCTAATGCGCTCTCTAACGCTTACCAAATGCGGGCTTGTGAAAAGACCTGTTGAAGCTCCGTGCGCTTGCAAAATGTTTGCTAAATAAAAAGCCGTGCTGCCTTTGCCGTTTGTGCCGGCAATGTGAATACTCTCAAAACTTTTTTGAGGAGAGCCAAGTACTTCGCATAAAATTTTTATATTGCGAAGCCCATTGGAAAACCCAACAGGAATTCTGGATAAAAGATATTTTTCAAATTTAAACATTAAACTACGGGGTTTTAAGCATTAAACTCTGAATCTTCTTCTACAGCAAGCAAAGCCTCTTCCAATTCCAAGCTATCCATATCATCAAGAGCATCAACTATATCATTCTCATCCAAGTCTTTTGTTTTTTGCATTGACTTTTCCATAGAACGACGCATAAGCTCCATTTGCGCATCCGAGAACACACCTTCTTTGGACTGTCCGAGATCCAAAAGCGTAGCACAGTCCGCACAGTAACCCAAAGATTTATTTACATAAAATTTTTGATCGACATTATTCACATTGCACTTAACGCAAACTTGCCCTTCACAACCTTCAAAGTAAGTTCTATTTTCAAATTCCAGTTGCTGAGAAAGAAGTTCCACCAAATTTTTCCCATCAGCGATGTTGCCTATTTTCGGGCGACTCCATGAAGTTGGTTTTTCCGGCGGTTTTGTTAAGCTTATATGTTTGCGCTTTCCGCTTTCTTCTTTTTCCGAATCAAAAAAGAAAGGCGTTTTTACAAACTTTGCGCCTTGAATTATCAAAGAACATTCAACTTTCGCAGATGCGGCTTTTGGCGTGACTGCTTTGGGAGATTCTTCTTGTGAAACTTCTTTTTTTGGCGCAGCAGCTTTTTTAGCCGGAGCTGTTTTAGGCGCTGCTTTTTTTGCCGGCGCTGTGGGACGTGGAGCTGGAGCTTTTTTGCTTGGCATTATTTTGTTTCCACTATTTTCACGCTGATGATCGGATCGTAAGGTTCCAAGCGATAGACTGCGTCCAGACCGGTTTCTACCATGCCGAAAACTGTGTGTTTGCCATCCAGATGAGGTTGCGGCCACTGCACTATAAAGAATTGCGAGCCACCGGTGTTAGGTCCCGAATTAGCCATGGAAAGCGTTCCGGCAACGTGCTTAAGATCGTTTTCTTCGTCGGCAATTGTGTATCCCGGGCCGCCAGTGCCATTGTTGTTAGGATCTCCGCCCTGTGCAACAAAGCGCTGAATTATTCTGTGAAACGCAAGCCCATTGTAAAAGCCTTTGTTTGCCAAGTCTATAAAATTTGCCACTGTGTTGGGGGCATCTTTAAATAGCAAGTTTACGGTAATTTGCCCTTCGTGTGTTTCTATAACGGCATGAATTTTTTGAATGCCGTCATATTTTTTGTCAAACACTTTGCCGGAAGCAGCAACAGGGCCGGCAAATGCAGAACCGGCAAGGATGGAAAGAACGAAAGTAAAGGTGAGAAATTTGCGCATGGAAGGAATATAGAAAAATCTACCCCTCGCCATTCAAGTTTCCAATAAAATGCAGCATGCTCAAAACTCCAACTGCTAAAAAGCCCACTGCGTAAAGCGCAAGGAAAGGGCCTATCAGATAAACTCTTGCATCTATATATTGCATTAAACCGAACACGCAATAAACACCTACGGATAATTCTATAAGTGCTATCTTCGGGAATTTCTGTTTGAATTTTTTTATGCCGGCTGCGCCACCTTGCTTAGGCGTTCTGATGAATGGGCTCTGACGACCGAATACCGCTGAAAGAACTGCGCACGTATTGCTGACGGCAATCCCCACCCCCAAGCTCATTAAAAGAGGCAAAGCGGCCATGCGTTTTTTCCAGCCCACGGAACCCGAAAATTTTTGCGCTACAAAATAAAGCGTTGAAGGAGCCACCGCTGCAAGAGCTATGGTTGCGAACAAAGCTGTGAACATCCATACGGGCATGTTTCCTAATTTCGAATGTCCGAATGCCAGCAACGGAAATGCAGATACCGCTGTGAATAACATTAAAGGATGAATTGAATAATGAGTGGTGTGCAGGAACGATTGAATTTTCACTATAAAAGATTGCCCCGAAGTGAACACCCTAGGTAAATCTTTTATGGCAGTTTGTATTGAACCCTTTGCCCAACGATATTGCTGGCTTTTGAAGGCGTTGATGTCTGCCGGCAATTCCGCAGGCACAAGCACATCAAAAACGAATTTCATTTTCCAGCCGGCAAGTTGGCTTCTATAAGACAAATCCATATCTTCAGTTAAAGTATCGCCTTCCCAGCCTCCGGCATCATCTATGGCCTTTCTGCGCCACACACCTGCCGTGCCGTTGAAGTTCATAAACAAGCCACCCCAACTGCGAGCTGATTGCTCTATCACAAAATGCCCGTCTATTCCTATGGATTGCGCAAGAGTTAAACCGGACTCGCTTCTGTTCAAATGCCCCCAGCGACCTTGAACCAAACCGATTTTCTCGTTCATAACCATATATGGAACGGTGTGCATTAAAAAGTTTTTTTCCGGAACAAAATCCGCATCAAAAATCGCTAAGAACTCAGAGTCTTTGCAAAGCTCCATTCCCTCTTTCAAAGCACCGGCTTTGAAGTCTTGGCGGTTTGTGCGGTGGATTAAACTTATGTTATAACCCTTAGCCTTCATTTCCGCAACCTTTCTCTCAGAAACTTTTACACAGTCATCCGTTGAATCGTCCAAAACTTGAATCTCGTGCAGGTGTTTAGGGTATTCCATAGCACAAACGCTCTCTATGAGGCGTTCTACGCAGGTGCCTTCATTGAACACCGGCAACTGAGTTGTAACCTTGGGCAATGTGTTTAGGTCAAGATTTTTTAGAAAGCCATCAAGCGATTCATGATCTGATTGGCGATTCCTTTTAAAATTTTTTAAAAACAAAAAAATACTAAAATAACAATTAAAGCCGTATAAAACGAGCCCCATTCCTGCAATAACATATAGGACAAATAATATGTCCAAAAAAATTGTAGCAACCATTTGCCCCTATAATATAGAATTTTTTTTCGTGTTTGTCTAGGTACAAAATACATTTAGGGGCTTTTTTTTGCATTTTTCTTGAGATTTATTGCATTTTTTTACATTTTATTTGGAAAAAAAGCCTATTTTTGCCCGATCAAAATGGTTTCCCGTGAAACATTATTTTGAAAATTACTCAAATTCCGGCCAATTCTGATTTTGACAGTTTACTATATTATTCCCATGCTTAATCATAAACTCTTATTTTGCGCACCCCTCTTTTCCTTACTCCTAACATCTTGCGGAAATCACAGCTTAAGTGACATTCTGGCCTGTACAGACACAGACTGCTTTTTTGAAGAAAAGGATCTTATCTCTCGCACAGGTTGGCTTCAGAGCAGGGAAAACCTCAGCAATATTCCGCAGGATGTTTCGGTCTCCAATGTTTCATCAGGCGGGCTACCGAGTTCCGTTTCAGATTTGGAAAACAGATTCCCGCCTATAGGCGACCAAGGACAATATGGAACATGCGTTGCCTGGGCTGCCGGCTATAACCTTAAAACCGCGCTGAACGGCATAGAAAAAGGCTGGAACAGCACCGAGCTATCAAGAACTACAAACCAAACAAGCCCAAAAGATTTATGGTTTACCATACCAAGTGCCGAAAAAGGCTCAAATTGCAACGGAACAAATTTTGAGGCCGCCTTAGACGCTCTAATCGCAAAGGGAGCCTCCAATCTTAGCTCTGTTCCTTACACCAGCATGGGAAGCTGCTCCGGCACTTCAAACGGAAACGCAAATAACAAACTGGCTAATTATCGCAAAATCGCATATAATTATAGTCTGGCAGGTGGTTCAGGTTCACTTGGATTGACAGAGGATAACTTAAAAAGCTACCTTGCGCAAGGCAGGCCAATCTTATTCGGAGCAAAACTTGGCGACAGATTTATGCGCTGGAACAATGCTTCCGTTTTAAGCTCAGACACTTACAACGACCCGAATATGCAGCACGCATATCACGCTATGGTTCTTGTTGGCTATGACAATAGCAAAAACGCCTTCAAAGTGAGGAACTCATGGGGAAGTAGCTGGGGAGACAGGGGCAGTATTTGGGTGGATTACGATTTCTTTTTGAGAAACTTTATGTTTGTTTCTTTTGTAGCCCAAAATCCGACAACTTCGGTTGAAAATGAAGTTAAAGAAGATCAATTGATAGAAGGTTATGATTTGTCAGTCTCAGATGCCGAAGATTTTCAAGACCCGGAAGATAACACTCCCAGAAAAAGGGCTTTTTACTATGATGTTTACAACTCTGGCACAAGAACAATTTTAGCAAGCCAAAGGTGGAGAGTATTTTATATGTATTACAATGCATTCAATGCAGATGATTTGGAAATTATATATGAAGACTATTATACAGACGAATTCGGAAAAATCGGTTATGAAGATTGCAATTATCTTTGCGGAGATTATTCTAAAAGCAATGCTATAAGCGGTGGAATCTGGAACAATATGGATGTAAAACCGGGGAAAAAGGCCGGCGAGGACGTATTTGGATCGGATGGTTTTTACATACCTTATACCATGCCGCAAATCAACGGAAAATACTATCTGGTTATTTATGCGGACGCTCATGATGAAATCAAAGAGGGCAACGAAGACAACAATTTCTATTTCATAGGGGCTGAGGGAGGCAAGCCTTTGGAGTTTGTAAACGGCGTTATTAAAAATGGCATTATTCAAAACAAACCGGCGCATGTTTCAGCAAAAAAAGCAGGAAAAGCACCTGCAACATCAGTTCAAGCTATGGGAGGTAGCGCAAACGCCTACACCCCGGCAGAAATTAAAACCATGGTACTGCGCAACAAAAAGAACGGTGTTCTAGCAAAGAAAATCGCAGAATACAGGGAAAGCGTTGAAAAACCTATTAAAAAACGCTGGAGCAACAAATGAAAATCTCTTTCGCTATTATAATCATGGCAATGACTGTTGCGTGCAATGCGCAGGCACCAAAACAGGCCATCGTCAAAGCAGACGAAATAATAAAAAGCTTGGCTGCCGGCAAATCCGTTCAAATTAAAAATGCCGTTATAGAAGGCGATTTGGATTTTGGCAAAGCCGGAAACAGTTTTCCCATCAACTCCGCAGATTCCGAAACCCAGGTAAACGCCAATGCGTATTTTGAGAAATGCGTTTTCAAGGGCAATGTTAAAGCGCAAAACACCCGTTTCAACGGCAATCTGATCTTTCTGGAAAGTGAGTTTCAAAAAGAGGTGGAGCTTAAAAACAGTTCCGTTTTTGGCACGGTGAATTTCAGCAAAAGCATTTTTAAGGGCAGGGCGGTTTTCTCAAACATGGTGGTATGGGCAAAAAACAGTTATTTCAGCGAAATAAAGGCCGAGAACAGATTTTCACTTGAAGCGACTGATTTTCAGGGAAATTTATCCATAATGAATTCCGAATTTGCCGGCCCACTCTCTTTGCAGGAAACCTTCGTTTTAGGCAATCTGCAAGCCGCAAACGCAAAATTCAATGGCAGCACCGACTTTGACATGCTTCATGTTTTGAAAAGAGCTATCTTCAAATATGCCACCTTCAAAAACACCCCCGACTTCTCCGGCAGTAAAATCACAAAAGAATAGCAAATGTTTCATGTGAAACATTTTACATTTTTGCTGTCTGCGGCTAGCAGTTTTTGCTGGCGTTCATAAAAGTCCATTTTATGAACTAACATGGATATTAACTTAACTGCAGACATGTTAAAGCCTTTTGCCAAGCTGAATAGTGAGAAGAAGGTTGGCACTCGCTGTCCGCTCTCAAAAAGAGCTATGCATTGCCTGGTCAAACCGCTTTCTCTGGCTAAGTCGAATTGGGACATATTGCGCTTTTTGCGTTCTTCGCACAATAAGAGTCTAACAGCCTGGGTTAGACCTTCCTCATTTAAAGATTTAATCATAGCGGTATAATGTAGAGAATAAATTTAAAAAAAGTGTCAACATTTGTTTGCAAAATGCACACAAAAATGCAAAAATGTCAAAAATTTATTGACTAATACTCCACAATCAGCACTTTATTCTTGCCGTGGGGCAAAGTTCTGTAATATAAAATGCCGGGAGCAGGGAGTTTTTGCGGTTGCCAAACTAGAGTATCTTTTTCGCTTTTTAGCCTAGTCATCAACGCACCGGAGGAAGAACGAATTTCCACGCCGTTTGAATTTCTAAAATACAGATTCGGATTTTTCTTGGGATTCCAAGGATTGGGATAAGCCATAAGCTCTTTGGGTCCAAGTTCAGACGGAACATAATCCTTTTCAAGCAAACGGGAAAGAACCCAAACGGAAGCATTGCCATATTCCAAATAAGAAATCCTTGCAACCGAATCTATAGTCGGCATCGCATCACTAGATTTTGCCAAAAAATAAAATGAACCAACCGGCATAACTCTAGGAGTTGCCCCCCATAAATTCCAAGTTGGCCATGCCGGCAAATCATTCAGCACAGTTGTGGACGACTTGAGCGAATCTGGCAAATATTGCGCCCTCTGGCCAGAAAAGAACATAAATGCGGCGTATTTGTGAAATAAATCTTCCACATTTTTACCTATGGAATTCGCATGCTTCGCCAATTGAATGGCAAACCCTTCTCTAGGGCTTGCAGCGTAATGCTTCCATATATATGAATCAAATCTTGGCCCTAATTCGGAATACAAAAACAGATAAAGTGAAGCCCAGTCATACCCGCCTTTGGAATTATCTATAGTCCTCGGATTATACGGCTCAAGATAATTTATATAGTCATCTATTGAAGGAGCCGCTATTTCCTCTACGCCTGTTGCGCTAGCCTCTGCCCAAAAAATACTGTGATCCGTCAATCTCGTCTGATATAATTGAAAACTGTGATAAAGCTCATGATAGGTTGTCACCTTTAGAGCCAAATGCCATTTATCCGGTTCGGAATAATTATATCCGGTTGCAGCAGAAGTAAAAGGTATCGTTGAAAGTTTGCCCGTGCAATCCGCTCCACGCAAAAAATCGTTTTCTATAATCACCTGCGTTGACTGCGAATTCAAAGGAGGCGGGATTAAGCCATAAGTATCAGCATAATCTCCCTCATAGCCACGCAACATTCCGGTATCTATAACCTCAACCGGATAAAAACCAACGGGAACATCTTTCTGGTAATGTATGGTTCGGATTCTCCCTCTGATATCACCCATGCCAAGAATATCCTTGTGCAAACTGTAAGCGTCTTCCAAATACTTGGCAAGCGAATCTATATAAGCCTCAGTTTTAACCGCATGCACTCCCTGCAAAGTGTAATATATAATAAACTTCGTGGTTCTTCTCTCTAAAACATTCAGTGCTCCCTGCCTGCAATTCTCAAAGTTCGCCGATTTTGCCAAAACCCTCACAGGCTGCACAGTTCCGCAACGTGTACCTCTCGCATGCAAGTGCGAAAAACACAAAGCTATAAATGTCAGCAAAATTAAACAGCGAAGCACAAAAAGAATATACAATTTTCTATATTCCAAGCATCATGGCAATGGGCAATCTGGCAAAACGCAGTATATTCGCATTCACAGCAATGCCCATAGTCGCATTGCTTTTATGGTACGGAGACTACACTCGCTGGATATTCGTGCTGGGTTTAAACGCCGTTGCAGCCTATGAATGGGCAAGAATGGTTTCTGCGGCTTATACCGAAAAAGTTCAAGTTATGAATATTATCTCTCCCGTTTGCGCAGTGGCTCTCACAGCACTTTGGCTTGGAAACGGCGAAGCTCCCATTATTCTTGCCGCTGTGATTTTGCTCTATATAATAATAGCTTTTGCATACATAGATGTTAAAAATTTATTCCCTTGGCTGGTGCTTCAGATAGCGGCTCCCCTTTATATCGGGCTGTGGGGTGGAATGTGCCTTGAGTTGTTTGGCAAGGGGCAAGGCATGGTTGAATGCGCAAAGTTTCTGGTTGTCATGTCCACCTTGTGGGGCTGCGACAGCGCAGCGTATTTTGCCGGAAGATTTTTGGGCAAAAACAAATTAGCTCCGCAGATAAGCCCTAAAAAAACATGGGAAGGCGCAGTTGGCGGCACAATGTTCTCAATGTTCTGGTTTTGGATTTGGACAACAACAGGCTTTGGCTACACGGTATTTGAAATGTCTTTGGTGATGGCAATGATCTTTGCCTTTGTCATTTCCGTAGCAGGGCAGTTGGGCGATTTGCTAATGTCCGCATTAAAGCGGTGGTCCGGCATAAAAGATTCCGGCGGCATTTTCCCAGGCCATGGCGGAGTTCTGGACAGAGCGGATAGCTTTTATTTAGCCGTACCCATTGCTACAATTTTACTATCTTACTATTCAATATAAATTGAGAGGTTTTTATGTCCCACAATTACTTGTTCACGTCCGAATCTGTTTCGCCCGGCCATCCGGATAAAGTTGCTGATCAGATTTCAGATGCCGTTTTAGATGCCATGCTCGCACAAGACCCAAAAAGCCGAGTTGCGTGTGAAACCTTGGTTAGCACCGGCTTGGTTGTGATTGCCGGCGAAATAACCTCAAAGGCAAATGTCGATTATCAAAAGGTTGTCAGAGACACAATCAAGGAAATAGGATATACGCAAGCCGGCATTGGCTTTGACGCAGAGAGTTGCGCTGTTATGGTTGCGCTGGACAAGCAAAGCCCAGACATTGCCCAAGGAGTTAATGCAGCATCTGCAATCGGCAAAGACACCGCCGAGCAAGGCGCAGGCGACCAGGGAATGATGTTCGGCTACGCTTCCGACGAAACTACAGAGCTTATGCCTCTGCCTATCTCCCTTGCGCACAAGCTGATGACAAACATCGTTGAGCTAAGAGAGCAAGGAAAATTGAAATGGCTGCGCCCGGACGCAAAAAGCCAGGTCACCATTGAATACAATAAAGACCACGAGCCTGTACGTGTAGATACCGTTGTTATATCAACACAGCATGCGCCAGAAGTTAGCCACGCAAAAATCAAAAAGGATATTATTGAGCATCTGATTAAAAAAACAATTCCGGCAAAGCTCTTGGACAAAAAAACTCGCTACCTTGTAAACCCAACCGGCAGATTTGTTGTTGGTGGCCCGCATGGTGATAGCGGTGTAACCGGTCGCAAAATAATAGTTGATACTTACGGCGGCATGGGCCGGCATGGCGGCGGAGCGTTCAGCGGCAAAGACCCATCAAAGGTGGATAGGTCTGCGGCGTATGCGGCACGTTATGTTGCAAAGAACATTGTTGCGGCAAAGCTTGCAAAAAGATGCGAAGTGCAGTTGGCCTACGCTATTGGTTACCCCGAACCGGTTTCCGTTAATGTGAATACTTTTGGCACAGGCAAAATAAGCGATCACAAAATTGAGTTGTTGATTCGCAAACATTTTGATTTGAAGCCCGCAAGCATAATCAAAACTTTGGATTTGCTGAAGCCCGGTTACAAATCAACAGCCAAGCAAGGTCACTTTGGTCACAAAGGCGCAAGGTTCACTTGGGAAAAAACCGACAAAGCCGAGGCGTTGAAGAAAGAGATAGCTGGATAGTAATGTTCCTATACCACGGCAGTTACTTGGAAATCAAAAGCCCACAAATTCTTGTGGGCAAATACGCTAAGGATTTTGGTACAGGCTTTTACTGTACCATTTTGAAAGAGCAGGCAATCAGATGGGCAAGCCGTTATAGCTCTCCAATACTCAACATTTATGAATACGAAAAAGATTCATCTTTGAAAATCAGAGAATTTTCTGAAATGACAGAAGAGTGGCTGGATTTTGTTATTTTTTGCAGAAGCGGAAAAAAGCACGATTATGATATTGTGAGCGGACCAATGGCAAACGACCAGATTTATAATTACATAAGCGATTATATGGACGGAGCAATAACAAGGGAGCAATTCTGGGTTCTTGCAAGGTTCAAGCATCCTAC
>JGI24695J34938_10002459_pt1 | contig 14148 bp, 19 predicted proteins | sample TergutCo191P3_FD_34938 | JGI IMG/M metagenome (IMG submission 34938) | reverse complement strand
CATACCCTTAGTTTAACCCAGCGAAACTTATTAAATGTCGATGAAGTCAGGCGGGTTTCAAGACCGTATCAAATTGTTACCTCACGCACCCATCCGGCGATGATGTATAGCCCCGACCTCTCTAAGTGGCATTTTAATGAAATGCTTGGGCTAGGGGACAAAGAGCATAACCGGAAGCTTAGAGAAGAACGCGAGGAAAAGCGCCCGATTATTACCGATGTAACAGAACCAATGTCTTTATGGAATGTTTGGGTGTTTTATCAGAAAGAGTTAATGCGGAAAGCAGAAAATGACAAAGGAGGTGGTATGCCAAAATTTCCAGATGATGATTAACACTATAATAATGTAGGGAAAGGATTGAATCATGAAAACTAAAAACTTAATATTTACCGGCTTTAAGAAGCTGACGCTTAAGAAGCGATACCTTGTATCACTCCTAACGTCAGCTTTTTTCATGCTCTGTGTATCACTTCCGGTCTACGCATCCGATGTTGCAAACAGTAAGCTTGTCAAAGGTACGGAGAAACTTATTGGCGATGTTACGACATGGCTTATGGTGCTTGCGCCGATTGTAGCGGGACTGCTTATTATCTACTTTTGCATCCGTCGTTCCGCTGCCGATGAAATGGATCAGAAAAAATGGAATACCCGCATAATTGCAGCGGTTGTGTCATGTATCGGTGCGGTACTTGGTTCAGCGACCCTTAATCTTATTATCGGGTACTACAAGTAAGGAAACTATCAAACAGGCGGCGCGGTATTAAGTCGTGTTCTAGCCAAATTCATAATTATGGAGGTTTTACATGAAAAAAATGTTAAGAAGGTTAATGAACTTCGTTATGGCAAAAATTTCAGAAGCACAAATGATGATATTCCGCACAAAAGCAGTACTTGCAAGCAATAAGGCCGAGGGTTTCGTGGATACCGCTGTTAAAATCCTGATGGCGGTTGTAATCGGTGCGTTGGTGCTTGCCGGGCTTTATCTTTTGTTTAGCGCCACAATTCTTCCGACACTTACTCAGCGGATTCAGGATATGTTCAATTACAGAGGGTAAAAGATGGAGGGTTGCCATGAATAAATCATTCGGCGGCTTTATTATTTTGCTGATGGTTATAATGATTCTTTTTACTCCTTCAAACTATAACTTGTATAAATCCCCGCAGATAGTAAGCGGGGATTTGCCTTACCAAAATGAAACCATTACAGATGGTGAAAAAAACACTACCGATATCATAATCGGTATAATCATCGTTTTCATCATTATCTACATCATCTATTGTCTCGCCGAAGCGGGCAAAGAATCCATCGAAGGGAGGTGAAAAACCGGTTGGAAATTATTTTAGTTGTACTCATAGTGGCTTTGTTAAATGGAGCGATTGCATATATTGATTCGCTTCTTGAAGGGATAGTACCGCTTGCGCTAAATGCTGAACTTTATATGGGTACAGTATCGGGTACGAATATTGCATCAACTTTAACCAATGTCATGTTAGGCTTTGGTGTGTCACTAATTATCCTTAAGTTTATCAAAAAAGGGTTTGATACTTATGTGTTATGGAACGGAAGTGATGCGGAAGAAGAACCGTATTTTTTGGTTATCAACTTCATTAAAGCTCTTGCGGTCGCTATTTCGTTTCCTATTATATATGGCTGGGCGGCAAGTATCATAACCGATATGTCAAGCAAGATTCTAAATGCTGTCGGTGATGCAACAGGGTATTCGTGGTCGGCATGGGTTACAGGCATATCATCACTTGGTCTTGTTACGGCTATCTTCGGGCTGATATTTATAATCTGCTACTTTATGCTATATTTCCAGTTCTTAATGCGCGGTCTTGAAATGCTGATTCTGCGTGTGGGGATTCCGTTAGCGTGTATTGGTCTTCTTGATAATGACAGCGGTGTATTCAAAAACTACCTTGCTACATTTTCAAAATCAATGCTCTCGGTGGTGGTGCAAATCGCTCTCGCTAAACTTGGTGTCGGCCTGATGCTAAATATGCACGTATTTTGGGGTGTTGCTTCAATGGTACTCGCTTTAAAGACTCCACGCTTTTTATCTGAGTTTGTAATCCCGTCAAGTAGCAGTGGTAGTAGCGCTATCAATAATGTGTACCACTCGGTAAGGCTTGTAGGAATGGCGAAAACGATGATGAGATAAATGTGGAGGAAAATCTTGATATTAAAGATTAATCGGAGGATAGCTCATGACGATTGATGATATTTCTAAAGCGGTGTTGATTTTAGTTAGGCTTGGTGTTATTGCCCGCTTTGTATTCTGTATGATTAAACTTATTGGAGCAGATGAAGAAGCCAGTAAATATAAAAAACGCGCTAAAAATGCCGTTATTTTCTTAATTATTGCCGAGAGCGTCTGGGCTTTAAAAGACTTAGTATTTTACTATTACGGATAGAGGAAATGGAGGGAACAATGGAAATCAAAAGTAATTATAAGCATATTCAGGCACGGCAGTTAGGTTTTGACCGAAATGCTTACACGAGTGCTGATGAAGGTGATTTTTCAGGTATGCTTGTCATGAAAGTTTATGGCGATTTCTGCCTTCGCTGTTATTTTGAAACAGATGACGGAAGAAAATTAAAAATCACGGCATGGCAAGACCGGCGGACGAAGCGGTACGGCCCTCGTGCTAGTTTAGTTGATTTTAAAGCCATCTTACTAGGAACTAAGTGGGAAAACACAGTCGGGCTTAGCCAGACAGGTAAAGTAACCTGGAGGATGGCTAAAGAAATCGGGGGTGTCATAAGTGAATGAAAATAATACCCTATATATCCCGATGGGGGTGAAAACCGAGAATGAATTTTTCGCCGGTTTTGGGAAGAGAGAGTTACTTGAAGCAGCCATAGGATGCACATTCGCCTTGGCTGTTTCTTTTTTTATCTATCTTATAAGCGGTAACGTAACCAACACGATGATCTGCATCTTATCTGGTATCGCCGGGTCGATAATGATGTGTGTAAAAGACCAATATAATATGTCGGTTGTCGGTCAAGTCAAGAATTTAATCCGCTTTTACAAAAGCCAAAAGGTTTACCCGTATGTCTACGGCAAAGAATGGGAGGTGTACTAATGTATGCAGTTTATCCGATTTATTATCCGTCGGCGAAGTATGCAAGAGATAAAGGAGAGATAGAATTATGGCGGGAGTCCTTCAATATAAATAAGGAATGTCGGGATTTTATAAACGAAAAGGCATCCATCGCTCATTATGAAAGAAACTTAGCCGGATTTGCTCAAGAACTGGCAGATAATTTTGGGATTGAGCGGTCAATTTTCGTTATGGCACGGTTCATTATTAGAGCTGATTGGGATAAGCGATATGATGATGAAGTGAAAGCGAGAGCGAAATTGGTTGATTTTCAGGATATGAAAGAATGGCGAACTTTTTTAGATTCGGGTCAAGACTCACACAAGTTAGCCGACCATACACAGTCTTTGTACTCAGATGTCCATCCCTGCATTTTAAACTGTATTTTCCGTAATCTCATGAAAAGGGAGCAGGAACAAGTTAATCTACCATCTCCAGATAATGAACAAGAAAATGAACTTGATGAGGGGGTGGAACTTTGACATTTATTGATTTTTTTGCAGGCCTTGGCGGTTTTACCGCCGGGCTAACTCAGGCTGGATTTAAGTGTATCGGTTTTTGTGAAAAGGATAAGTACGCGATAAAAAGCTACCGTGCAATTCATGCACCGGATGAAAAGGAGTGGTTTAGTGATGATATTACAAAACTTAAAGCAAGCGACATCCCCTACGCAGACGGCTGGACAGCCGGATTCCCCTGTCAGGATATCTCCATCAGCGGAAAGCACCAGTCAGGGCTTGATGGAGCGCGGAGCGGATTATTTTTTGAAATTATTAGGCTCATCAAAAGCAAAGCTTCCGAAGATAAACCCCGATGGGTTTTGCTTGAAAATGTTAAGAACCTTTTATCAATCAATGGCGGCCGGGACTTTACGGAGGTTCTCTATCAGTTATCCGAAGCTGGGTATGACTGTGAATGGCAACTTATTAATTCCAAATCATACATTCCCCAAAACAGAGAACGAGTATTCATTATCGGACATCTTAGAGACGGACGTTCCCGAAAAGTATTTCCTATCGGAGCAGCAAACGAAAAAACTCCTATCGAACTTATAGGTGGCAGTCAGGGAAGCCGGGTTTATGACCCATGCGGCACTTCGGTAACGCTTACATCAGCAGGGGGAGGGGCTGGAGCAAAAACCGGCCTTTACCTTGTCGGGTTTAACCGGAATGAGGGGATTACAAAAGAAATAAGTTGCGCTTACACTCTCACCGCCAGCGATTCTCGCAGGATTAACCGTAATCAGACCCAAAACGCGGTTTTTTATGGTGACGAAGAAAATATGTGCTTCATTGATTTATCTAAGGAAGCACAGCTTACAGAAATAGCACGATGTTTGAAAGCTCGTTATAACTCCGGAATTTCCAACCATAAGGCTGATAATTCTGGAGTTTTCGTTTGTGCCAGAGCCGTCCTAACCCCAGACCGTGAAAACAAACGGCAAAACGGTAGGCGATTTAAGGATTGCGGCGAACCGAGTTTTACTCTTACTTGTCAGGACAGGATGGGGGTTTTTCTTTGCGATCCTGAAAATTGTAGCATTTATCTGAAAATAAGGGAAGCAACTAAAAAAGGATATGCTGAGGCTTGCCCCGGCGATAGCGTAAGTTTATCATTCCCCGGTAGCGATTCAAGGCGCGGGCGGGTTGGTAAGGGAACGGCACAGACACTCACCACTTCTTGCGACCAAGGAACGGTAACAGGTTTTGGGCGAATCCGTAAGCTGACACCGCTTGAGTGTTTTCGCTTGCAAGGGTTTACTGACGAGATGTTTTTTAAAGCCAGAGCAGTCAATTCGGATAATCAACTTTACAAACAAGCCGGTAACGGTGTAACAATTCCGGTTATTTATGAAATCGGAAAGAATTTATGGAGGGTATATTATGACAGTGAATAATGGAAATGTATTAAATGAAAATATCGAAATATTTATAAGGAATGATTTAACCGCTAAAATAGCCGATGAGTATCAAAAAGTATATGATGCCGCAACAGAGGACGATTTGACGAGTTTTCATTCTGAGGTTTACATTAAATACCAATTTCGCGATGCATTTTATGATTTACCTATTAATATTGAAACGGTAAGAGAACTTCTTAAAAAAGATAATGCCTTAGAGGAGGCTTACCAGTTCTATCTTGCAGATAATAAGGACGGTCAAGTTTACCTTGTGCTGTATGATTACCTTGATAGGGTAGAGTGTGATTATCTCGCGGGATTAGTGCATGAAAAAGTAAAGGCTGAGTATAGTGAGTTTATTAACGAAGTTATAAAACTGCCACCGAAAGAGATTGTCGAAGAAGCATATAAGATTGCTACCTTAACAGAGATAAATATTATTTTTGAACCGGAGATATCAGAGTTTAATAAAGAGCAGCTAACAGCGTTATTATCCATTGATGACCCATTATGGGGTGTATACCGCGAATGGCAGAGCCTTGATATAACATTTATGGACGAAATCATGAATGTTATCCGAGAAATGGCCGATTTTCAGATGGCTGAAAATGAAGCGGAAAACTACGATATTACCTCAAGCTTTGATGAGCAAGATGATGGGCTTGAGCCATGATTATCATAATAAAGGGTTTGCTATTTTCATCTTTGCTAATCATCGCTTCTATCACTGATATTAAAAGGCGAGAAATTGATAACTTCATACCAGTTTCGATTCTTGTTATAAGTTTAATCGGTTATGGCGGGTCGTTTAGCGGAGCGATGATAACCGCACTACCGTTCTTTATCCCCGCGATTGGTAAAGATAACTCAATTGGTGGCGGTGATGTAAAGATTATGTTCGCCTGTGGTGCTTTGCTCGGAATCGGGGGAGGATTTTTACAAACCGTCATTGCTCTACCGCTTGCTTTACTTTTCTCACTTGGGATTGTTATCAAAAAAAGATATAATCCACCGGGCAATAGGGAAACCTTAAAGCCTGAAAAAAGAATCGTGATACCTCTGGCGCCGTTTCTATGCGTCGGGGGTATTTTGTCTTATATCATAACAAATATGGGAGGTATATAACCTTGAATATCTTAAAGAACCGTACTATTTTAGGGCTTATCTCAATCGTCCTGTCACTTATTATCTGTTTTGGCTTAACACCGATGTTTAATAATGCGGTAAAATCGCAAGTTGAAATCATCCGCATGGTAAAAGACGTGAAACAAGGTGAAGTAATTACCGCCGACATGGTAACAAAGATAAAAGTCGGCGGTTATAATTTACCCACTGATGTGCTTAAAGAAATGGATAGTGTTATCGGTAAATATGCGAAGTATGATATGCAGTCCGGTGATTATATATTATACAGCAAATTATCTAATACTGCACTGACAGAGTTTCTCTATCTTCATGAGCTTGACGGAGCAAGGGAAGCCATGTCAATTACGATTAAATCATTCGCCGCTGGTTTATCAGGTAAATTAGAAGCCGGTGATATTGTCAGTATTATTGCTTCTGATGTTGGTGATTTTAGAGAAACCATCGCACCGCCGGAACTTAAGTATGTAAAAGTTCTGGCGGTGACAGACGGTAGGGGTTATGACAAAGCATATACAGATGACTCAAAGAGTGATGAGGAAAGAGAACTACCGTCTACTGTCACCTTGCTTGTCGTACCTACACAAGCAGTAGCTTTAGCCGAACTCGAAAATACCGGACGGATTCATCTAACTTTAGTCTATCGCGGTACCGAAGAAAATCGTAATGCATTCTTAGCGGTTCAAGATAAGTATCTTTTTAGCTTAGAATCAGAATCGAAAAATGATGATGAAACATATTTCACCGAAGAAAGAGGAAATATCGGCGGTCAGGAGGTGGTAACTGATGGAGAATAATATCATTGCCGTTTGGGGAAGCCCCTCAAGTGGTAAAACTGTCACCTCAATGAAGCTGGCAAAAGAGCTTGAAGCAATGAAGAAGAACGTAATTATTGTCTTTGCAGATATCTTCTGTCCTATGCTATCGACCATTATGCCGGGAATGGATGTAAAAAACCGGACACTTGGAAGCTTATTATCAAAGCCGCATATTAAGCAACTGGATATTATGCAGACCGTCATTCCGTATCCAAAACATGATTATGTCGCCGTGATGGGTTATAAAAACGGCGATAATATTTTCACTTATTCTGAATTTCTAGCGGAACGGGTTACAGAGTTTCTAAAGGAACTTAGGCAAGTAGCGGATTATATTATTATCGACTGCTCAAGCGTACTTACAGAGGACGGCTTTACAACGATTGCCTTACAGCAAGCCGATAAGGTGTTAAGGCTTCTAAATGCTGACCTTAAAGCGTACTCTTATTTTTCTTCACACCTTCCGCTTATATCAAGAGCAAAATTTAAAGCTAATGAACATATCAAGGTGCTGTCAAACATTAAGCCTTTACAGGAAGATGCCCTGTTTAGTTCGGTATACTGCGATATCATCTACACGCTAAACCATGTGAATGAAATAGAACCGCAGTTTTATTCGGCGAAGTTATTCGAAGCTTTATCCGGTAATGATGCTAAAAAGTATAATGCCGAAATTAAAAAAATGACAAGGGAGGTATTCGATATTGAATAGGAAATATAACTTATTTTTTGATGACGACGGTATCAGGAAACCTTTCCCCGAAGTCTTAAGTGAAGTACAGGAATATATTTCTTCTAAATTCTCGACCCTAATAGCCGAAAACCCCGATGAACAAAAAAAGCAGATATGCGCGTATATCGCCAAATATTTAACCGATTATCAGATCGCTGTTGATGGTTTTGACTTTGATGGTTTAATCGAGCGGTTGTATGTTGAGATGGCTGAGTTTTCATTCCTGACACAGTACCTTTTTTCAAAAGATGTTGAGGAAATCAGCGTAAACTCATGGAAAGATGTAAAGATAACTTATTCAAACGGTGAAATTTTACCGGCCAGTGAGCATTTTAATAGCCCTAGTCATGCTATTGATGTAATTCGCCGGGTACTTCACCAATCGGGAATGATTCTCGATTACTCTCAGCCAATCGTCCGCGGGCATTTATCTAACCGAATACGGATTACGGTTCTTGGAAACCCCATTACTGATGAGGATAAAGGGGTAGCCGCTTCAATCCGGATTGTAAACCCAAAACAGCTTGGAAGGAAAGACTTTATCAAAGGTAAAACCGCCACTGCCGATATGCTTGATTTTCTCTCGACCTGTTTACGTTACGGCTTATCAATGTGTGTTACCGGCGCGACTGGTAGTGGAAAAACCACAGTAATGGCTTGGCTCTTAACAACTATTCCCGACCATATGCGGATTTTTACGATTGAAAATGGTTGTCGGGAGTTTGACCTCGTTAAAGAGGATGCCGATGGTAATGTCGTTAATAATGTTATCCATACTGTTACGCGGTATTCGGATGACCCGAAGCAGAATATCGATCAGGAAAAGTTGTTAGAGTATGCCCTGACTTCAAACCCCGATATTGTTTGTGTTGGCGAGATGAAATCAGCTGAAGCGTTCGCCGCACAGGAAGCCGCTCGGACTGGTCACGCTGTTATAACCACTACTCATGCCAACTCTTGTGAAGCCACTTATAACCGCATGGTTACTCTCTGTAAAACAAAGTACGATATGCAAGATAAAACGCTTTATAACCTTGTCACCGAAGCCTTCCCGATAGTAATGTTCGCTAAAAAGCTAGAGGATAACAGCCGGAAGATAATGGAGATTACTGAGTGTGAAATCATGCCGGACGGCGAACGGAAAATCCGTACCCTATTCCGTTATAACATCACCGAAAACGCTGTTTCAAAAGGTCAGGTATCAATCAAAGGCGGGTTTGAGCGGGTAAATCCGATATCTGCGAGTTTGCAAAAAAGGCTTCGTGAAAACGGCATACCCTTAGATATCCTAAATAAAATGGCGGGAGGTGAACAATTGTGACAATCCTTTTATTTTTGGCATTTATCGGTCTTGTGACCGGAGGCTTTATGATACTTTCCTTATCGCCGTTTGAGTTTGCCGAAAGTATTACAAAAGTATTTTGTAGTCGTAAAAAAACCCTCGCACAGATGATAAAAGAAGCGACTAGCGATAAAAAGGTTAAAGGGATAAAGAAAACAATTCTTGAAACGAAGGAAATATTAGAAGTTACCGGAAAAAATCATTTATTCGGGACGCTGACGGTGTTTTCTATTATCTTATTTATCGCCGGTACGTTTTTCTCACTTATGCTTAATAACTTCCTGATGATACCGGTAATGGCGATTGGGTTTTCGATGTTGCCATTCTGGTATGTGATGTTCACAGCTAACTTTTATAAGAAACAACTAAATGCGGAACTTGAAACATCACTTTCTATCATCACGACTTCATATCTTCGAAGCGAAAATTTTATCTTAGCGGTTGAGGAAAATGTATCTTACTTAAACCCGCCAGTTTGTGATGTGTTTAAGCATTTTCTGGCACAGACTAACCTAATTAACGCGGATCTTCGGTTTGCTTTAGAAAGCATTAAGTTTAAAGTCGCAAATGAAGTATATCGGGAATGGATTGATGCAGTTATTGCCTGTCAGGAAGATAAAACACTTAAAACTACCCTCACGCCGATTATATCGAAACTATCTGATATGCGGGTGGTATCTGCGGAGCTTGATATTCTGCTCTATGAACCAATGAAGGAATTTATCACGATGGCGATTTTATTAGTCGGGAATATTCCGCTCATCTACTTCCTTAATAAAAGTTGGTTTGATACGCTGATGAATACTGTTGTCTGTAAGGGAGTTTTGGCTATTTCGGCGGCGGCGTTGTTTATATCGTTGGCGGCGGTAATAAGGCTTACAAGGCCGATTGAGTATAGGCGGTAATGGCTTATTTTATTTGGGTGGCGATTTTATATTATGCCGCTACCCGGCAATTTAGAAAGAAGGTGAATTATGTTAGGAATACTCATTCCGTTTTTCTTGTTTTTTGGAATAGGTACTTATTTTATTCTTGCCGGAATCCTTAAGGTTCCGACACTTGCGACCACCAAAGCAGTAATTGCTGTAACGCGCAGGGAAAAAAAAGAAGCTAAATCATTTGAAGCAATTGTCTTTGACCTTGCGGTAAAGCTGTCTATCTTTATCAGGATAAACGATTACAAAAAGCGAAAGATGATAGCAACACTTAAATCAGCGGATATAAATATGTCGCCGGAAGTCTATACGGCAAAGGCTATCGTCAAGGCGGGATTAATACTAATTCTTGTTATACCGTGTTTATTATTATTTCCGATTGCGACACCGGTTTTCTTGCTTTTGGCGGTTGCGGTGTTTTTTAAGGAATATCAGGCGGCTGATGAAACCGTAAAAAATAAACGGGAAAAGATTGAATCGGAATTACCCCGTTTCGTTAATACCTTAACGCAGGAGTTAAAGGCAAGCCGGGATATCTTATCCATTTTTGAAACTTATCAAAAATATGCGGGTAGCGCGTTTTGGACAGAACTTGAGATAACTATTGCCGATATGAAATCGGGTTCCCATGAAACGGCGCTTCAAAGATTTGAGGCCAGAATGGGTAGTTCTCAGCTATCTGACGTTATACGTGGTCTGATTGCTGTCATGCGTGGTGATAACGGAATTGTATATTTTCAGATGCTCGCACATGACCTAAAGCAGCTTGAAATCCAAAAACTTAAGATGATTGCCATGAAACGACCCGGTAAAATCAAAAAGTATTCGTTTTATATGCTAATGTGCTTTTTATTTATGTACCTTGCGATTATTGGAGTGGAGATTTTCGAAGCTTTTGGAAACTTATTTTAGGAGGTGGCTTTGCAAAAAATATTTAGAAAAGTTAATAGTGAACATAATTCGTTTCTGAAAAAAATGGAAATTATGCTAAATACGCTAAAATCGAAACGAGGCGAGGGGTATGTGGATGTGGTTGTTACTGTTTTAGTAATAATGCTTTTCGTAGCACTTGCGGTCAAAGTATTTCCTGTTTTTATTATGAAAAATCAGCTTGATACCTTTGCAGATGAGATTGTCCGTGAGTTTGAAATTATTGGTAGAGTCGGTAGCGAAACCACATCACGGGCAAATCAGTTAAAAACGCAAATCGGTATTTCACCTAATATATCTTGGAGTAGAATCGGCAATGTTCAGCTAAATCAAGAAGCTACGGTAACGCTTACTCTAAGTTATGATATCGGATTCTTTAACTTTGGCTCATTCCCAATTACACTAACGTCGAAAGCGACCGGAAAGAGCGAGGTTTATTGGAAATGATGAAACGAGTTAAAAAAATCCTAAAAAGTAAAAAAGCTATGTCCTACCCTTTGGGGATTGCCATCGCTCTCTCGATCGTTATTATTTCATGCGGAGCATTTGAGTATTTACGGCTTATGATAATCGTACAGGGGGTTAGGGATAGCGTACAGTCAGCCATTATCTCGGTTTCCACTGGAAATTATTCTGAGGTTTATCAATCACTCCGCGAAGGGTATAGCGGCGGGTATGTCAATGAGGGTAGCGGGTTTGGCGAGCAACTAAATACCGGGAATGTGTACTCCAGACTTAGTACACTCTTAGGCTTAAAGCGAGATGGTGCATATTATATTAAGTATGCAAACGATGATGTAATGGAGTATCGTATTTCACAGCTTAAAATTGATATCAAGAACGCTCCATTTACTCCATCAGACCCAAGCAGTTCACAAAAATTTAGTGCCGAGGCTACTATTTTTCTTGAAGTACCGCTTTCTTTTGGGTGGTCGAACTTACCGCCAATGCAGATTAAGCTAAATTGTAAGGCAGGTTGGATTCCGAAGTTCTAGTGCTACTTTTATGCGCTTTTAACGAGTAGATGAATGATTGAAGCCAAAAGTTTGTGCGCTATTGCGACTGGACGATTATCGTAGTATATTGTAAAATATACTCAAACAGATTCATAACATACGTTATTTAATTATAAACAGGAGGAAGCTTATGATTAAAACTAAAAAAATGATGACTATTTTAGGACTTTTGACTATCACAGTTATACTTATCGGGGTTATTTTCATCTTATCACAGCCGCCGAAATATGTAGATACCAGTACGATATCTGATGAAATAATGGAGGATATCACCGCAAACGATATTAATTCTGCGGAAAAAGAATCAGAAATAACACCCATTGCAATTACCGAACCTGATCCGATAGAATCGGCTGATAATACTGATGAAATCGCTCTCACACAAGAAGCGGATAAACCCGAACCGCCTGAGTTACCTGATACTGCCCCTCAAGAAGAAAACAGCGATTCAGTGACACCGGAAGATGTGATAGCGCATGAAGAAGCTGACCCCGCGCTTAAAGACCCAACTAAAAAACCGGATGTAACCACGCCGCCGGTAACAGGAAAAGCACCGGAAGAGCCTAAAGGCGGTTCCACTAATGAAAAGGGCGAAGTATATGTTCCCGGTTTCGGGTGGGCTGTGCCAAGTACCTCAGTAGGTGAAGTGTCAACATCAGACGGCGATTGGAATAAAATAATCGGATATTAATGTAGAATATTCATATAAGAAGGAGCAGGCTTTCGGGCTTGCTCTTTTTGCATGGGAGAAACGCATGAAAAATAGAATAATATCTTTATTGACTGTAATTATTATGTTGCTTTCATTACAAGCAACAGCTTTTGCGGTTGGCGATTCAAACGTAGACGGTGGCGGCGGAGATATGGGAAGCGGCACAAGTACCGATACATGGACACCTGGACATGACGGAGTGAGGGTATCGGTAGTTGATGCACTAACCGAGTCAGTCATGGGGACGCCGATTGATTATACGAATATAGTTCCTGATAGTATCTTTCATTTTGGAAAACGCTCTAAAATCCATTACCGAAACGGAACTTCAATTGCTCTGATGGCTAGTTTATACAATTATAAAAATCCCGAAACAGCATTACCTCGAATTATTAGTAGTGCAAGTGTCACAGCAAGCATGGAAGCAATCAAAGCTTATTTTTGCTCCGAGGGAGCGGCAAAGATGATTGCTAGTGATTTTGGTATATCTTTCGATGTTCTCACAAGCGGCAGATATAAATTGCTGATAGAACCGATTGCATATTTTAAGTTTCAAGGTCTTAATTTCGGTATGACCGCTCATGAAGCCGCCTTATACGACCAACAGTTGAGCGGCGGTCTTAGGAGTAAAATGGTAAGCTTATCACATCAAAACCTACCTCTTGCGATGTTCCTTGAGCGCCCGGACTTAGGGTTTCCGGCTTATGGCGGAACAACAACCGGCAGACAATCAAATGATACAATCCTTACTTATTTAGGCTTGGGGACAGTCACATATGCAGAACTTGAAACAACACCAGAACCACAAACTTATGATATAGAATACCGGGTAAACACCGAAGTCATAACGGCGGTCTTTTTAAGTACAACACGAGAAATAAACCCCGACAGCCCTGCAACCGTTACCTTTAATGCAGCCGGGCGAACATATACGATGAACAATATCGTCATTCCCGCCGGAGAAAGTCAGGTTGTTTGGTGCAAATGGACTACACCCATGACTGAACAGATTGTAACGATTTCGGTCAATACGAATAAGGGGACATTAAGTACCAACCGTATCACCGCGAAAATCGTAGACCTCGACCAAAACCCGCCACCTGACCCGAAAGCAGATGACAGAAATAATAGTTTCAGTGCGGTTTCCGCGCCGAGTAAAGAGCAAAAAACATCAGCAAGGTGGACAGTCTGGTGGGCAAGATGGCATCCATTTTGGGAGTGGGAAGCTGATTGGCGCTGGGTTGCTGATGTCAGATGGGTTAGTGATGTTCGCTGGGTGTCAAACTGGCAATGGGTAAGCGGCTCTTATGTAGATAACGGGTATTGGCATGATTATGGCTATAACTACGACTTTGGTAGGTGGGTTGATTTTGGCAAATGGGTGGATAACGGTTGGTATGACTTCTTTTTAGATATATATACCGCAAGCCTTTCCGCTTCAAGTACAGTTAGGCCTGATGCTAAAGTGCCAACAGCAAACGGATCTACCATGAAAAGCGGATATGGTGTAA
>JGI24695J34938_10002458_pt1 | contig 14150 bp, 11 predicted proteins | sample TergutCo191P3_FD_34938 | JGI IMG/M metagenome (IMG submission 34938) | reverse complement strand
AACGGGTCTGTTCCCAAGCGATGGGCGGCAACCTATGTTTATAACCGCTTTGTATTTTTGTCCGTCAAAAGACGCTGTGCCGGAATATACGCCGTTTTTTGGCAAAAGCTTATATGGCGGAAGTTCCAAATTCGCCGTTGGAAAACCGAGCTGCCTCCCCTGCCCCAAACCATGCACAACAACTCCGCAAACGGAGTAAATTCTCCCGAGCATCGCATTTGCCAAATCCGGCTTTCCGTTTTTAAGAGCTTCCCTTATGCGAGAAGAACTAATCGCTTCGCCTTCAAACATTACCGGATCAATTTCGTGAATGGACAAATCCGGAAAATACGATTTCAAAGCCTCTGCATTGCCTTTGCCGCCTCGTCCGAACCTCTGGTCTAAACCCAGAACCCAAAGTTTTGCTCCGTATTTTTTTATGGCAAATTCTTCCACAAAAGAGCGAAACGGCATTGCGAATAAATCCTTGTCAAACTTTTGCAAAACAAGAGGAATGCCAAAGTGTTCCATCAATTCTTTTTTCTCTTCCATTGAAGTCAAAAGCTCCGGATGCCCAGGTTCCTGAATCACATGCCTTGTGTGCGGCTCAAATGATATTGCTATGTGTGGCATTTTATTTTTTTCGGCTTCAAATTTCAAAGCGTCAAACAGAGCTTTGTGGCCCAAATGGCATCCGTCAAAATTACCCAAAACAATCGCAGTCACTTCCTGTTCCTCTAAAATAATCCGCAGCAGGCATTCTTTTTTTGCCTTCCGCTTGAACTTCTAAAATAGATAAAACTCCATTCACCGTTCCGGCAAAAATCGTATTCTTATTAACAAATATTTCACCGGGCTTCAATTTTTTGTCCAAAGCTGAGATTTCCGTTTTTCGTATGAAAATCTTTTGCCCGTTCAAACTCGTATATGCACCGGGCCATGGCGTAAATGCGCATAATCTTTTGTGAATTTGCAATGCGCTCGTATTCCAATCTATCAGAGCATCTTCTTTTTTCAATTTTGGCGCAGGGCTTGCCAGTTCATGGTTTTGCTCAATTGCGGTGAAGTTTCCGCTTTGCAATTTTGCGAGTGCGCTATCCAAGGCTTCGCTTCCTGGTGCTATCATTTTTTTTAATAAAGTTTCTGTTGTATCGTTTTGCTCAATCGTAATTTCCTTCATTTCCAAGACCGGACCATGATCCATTTTTTCGTCTAACAAGAATACGGTTAATCCCGTTTTTTGCTCACAGTTAGCTATGGCCCATTGCACGGGCGCAGCCCCTCTGTATTTTGGCAGCAGACTTCCATGTATATTTATTGCGCCGAGCTTTGAAGCCGCCAGAACTTCTTTTGGCAAAATGGAAAAAGCCACAACCACGAAAATATCAGCATTAAACTTTTTCAATTCTTCTGCAAATGCAGGTTCTTTAACGGAATTGGGTTGCAAAACGGGAATGCCGGCTTCCAAAGCGGCGAGCTTCACCGGTGGGCTATGCAATTCCATACCACGGCCAACCGGTTTATCGGGCTGAGTTGCAACAGCAACAACCTGATGTTCGCCTTTGAGTAAGTGCTTTAAGAATTCGGCAGAAAATTCCGGTGTTCCCATAAATAATATGCGCATGTGGGAGTGTAAAATAGAAATTAAAACGAGCTTGAAGCGAATGGGTTAGATTAACAGGATTGCTAAATATAGTGTTGAATCATGGTTCAGGCGTTTGCCACCACGCCTCAGTCTTGGGCTCTTCTTTGCCTATGGACAACGTTTGNCCAACACGAGGCGTTAATAGCTTCACGCCTTTTGCTTCAGCTTCTTTGCTAATTCTTTCTCCCGGCTCCTGCCANGTGTGAGAAGATANGGAGAANGTTGCCCAGTGCATNGGCAACAGATATTTGCCTTTTAATTCCAAATGCGCCTTTACTCCGTCTTCGGGAGTTATGTGGCTGCTGGGCCAGTGAACATTGTATTGTCCGTTTTCCATGATCACCAAATCAAAAGGGCCGTAGTGATGGCCTATCTGCTTGAAATGTAAATCATAACCTGTATCTCCGCTGTAATACACTTTTTGAGTTGCCCCCATAAAAACCCAGGAAGCCCACAGAGTCTCGTTCCAGTCAAAAGGGCTGCGACCGGAAAAATGATACGCCGGAGTGCAGGCGAATCTCAACGCAGAACCGGAAAGCCCTTTGACTACGCCTTCTTGCCACCATTCATATTCACGAACTTTTGACGGATCTATTCCCCAGCTAAGCAAAATATTGCCAACTCCCGGTGGCGTGAAAAAAAATCCTACCTTATCTTTAAGTTCGTGTATAGTTTGCCTGTTTAAATGATCATAGTGGCTGTGAGAAATAAAAACAACATCTATAAAAGGCAATATCTCCGTGTTTACAGGAGATTCTTTTTGAAAACGTTTTATGCTGAACAAAGGAACCGGTGATACATTGTCGCTGAAAACAGGATCCAGCAAAATGCGAACTCCATCTATTTGCATCAAAAAACTGGAATGCCCAAGCCATGTGATATGCACCCCCTCGCTGCTTTCCGGGAATGCTTTTGAAATAATTACGGAATCAAAAGAAAGAGGTTCTTTGGGTTTGGTCTGCGTTTTGTTCATTAACCCTGATTTGAAAGCAGTCCAGTTATTCACTTTTACAACAGGAGTGCGATTGGCATATTTCCCGTCTTTAAAAATCGGCTGTATGCGCCCGGTATCTGAAGTTTGCATAATAATATCTTCCTCTGCCGATATTGACTGATAAATAATTAAGAGTAATATAGCTGCCGCTATCATATAGCAATTTAATTCTTCAAACCACAGCCGAATAATTCAAGCCTTATGGTATGATAGCCGCCCGAAAAATTAAACCAGTAATAGTTGCTCAACGCAACGACAATTATGTTTTCATAAGGGCTTTTATAATACCCGAGTATTTTCCTGCCGGATATATTAGACAGCATTCCTTCAAATTCTTCAATATTTCCGCCAATTGCTTTTTGAACAGTGCCGTTGCCTACCATCAATTGCCATTTAACCGTATCTATTTTAATGCCCTCATCATCAACATTATTATCAATTGTTATGCTGTTGATGGAGTAATCAAGCCAACTGTAAAAGCCATCTACAGGAAATTTTGATAAATCATTTTTGAAATTCTCTGCAAGCAGGTTATCAATCTTTCCGGCAATCTCATATTTTTCCAGTATCGCTGTCCATTTTTCTTTATATTCTTTAGCCTGCTCTTTATGCTGTTTTATCTCTTCCGGTTGTGCGTTAATTTCTGCCTCTATGGAATCTTGTTCCACTATTTTATTGTTAGATGCATTGATTATCGCATAAGAATAAACCCAAAATTGACCCCTGCCGTCATCTACAAAATATTTGTATCTGTATGCCAGCAATCCGGTCTTGGACCAACCTATCATTTCCATCGCAATATAAGGATTGGATTCTAATTGCAAAGTTTCCACTCCAAAATTGCCGTGTGAACGGATATAATGTTGCGGCTTGTCGGCAACCGGTTGCCCGCCGGAAGGCGCAGGCTTGAAATCTGCTGTGAATACCATGTCTTTGTTTGCCATGTCTGTTGCGGTAATATCTTTGGAGCTACCGGTTTTAGAGCCCTTTTCCTCTTCGCACGCCGCAAGAATAGCGAACAACGATGCTACAGCTATAAACTTGACAAAATTTTTCATGTAGATAATATAGAAATTTACCGCTCTGCCCTCTTAGCCGCAACAGCAAACTCTCCACGCAAAAGATCCTCGGAAATTTGGTCTATAAGAGCCTTTGTTTCTTTTGTCCATGACATTTTTTGCAAATTCTCAAGTGCGGCATCTGCGGCTTGGACATCGTAATCTGCGCAGGCATCGCTTATTATTCGCAATTGCTCTCGCAAATACGCAGAATCTTCATCTGCATCGGGTTCTACTATGGCATTCGCCTCTATCTTTGCAACTACGGATTCCAAAGATTCAATAAAAACCCGTGCATCCTCTTGAATTACAGTTTTATCACGGTCATTGCCGGATTTCTCAAGAGACGCCGCTAACCCGGAAGCCTCCGATTCGCCTATATTTGCCAAAGCACTTTTCATGGCGTGGGCTTTAATGGTAAGCAAATGCAAATCCTTCTCGGTTGCCGTAGCTATATTTTCTAAAATCTCTTTGAAAAACGGCAAATTTCTTTGGGCATCCCTTGCGAAAAGGGCGAGTAATTCACCGTCTTGCTCAGACTTTTCCGGAATAGGTTTTTGCAACTTTCCCTGCCGTGCCGCTTCAAGAACTTCCGGGCTTTGCTTGTTGCGAATCATCTTGTTCAGCACAACGTTCATCTGCCTTATATCTATGGGTTTTGAAACAAATCCGTCAAAACCTTTCTCAGTAAACATTTTTTCCTGGCCGGTAATTACATTTGCGGTTAATGCCACAATAGGGTGCTCATATCCCATTTCCCTCATTTTCTTTGTAGTCTCAATGCCGTCCATTTCCGGCATCATGTGATCCATAAATACAATATCATATATTTTGCCGGATTTTATTTTATCTATAGCTCCAAAGCCGCTGGTGGTGGTTTCAATGTTTAAGCCATAAGGTGTTAGCAAGCCTTTTGCCACAAATAGATTTACTTCCACATCATCAACTATCAGCACGCTTCCATAGGGCATGTATTCACGTATGAACGGTGCCATTTTCATTTTCTGAGCTTTGGATAACTTAAAGTTTTGCAAATTTTCAGCAAGATCTTTCTCTAATGCTTTTGCGCCTATGTCTTTTTGCAAAAAACGTACGGTAAAAACAGAACCTACTCCGGGCTCACTTTCCACATCTATTTTCCCATGCATCATATCCACAAGATTCTTGGTAATGCTCATGCCGAGCCCGGTACCTTCTATAGTGCGGTTAACTTCCATATTAAAACGCGAATATTCATCAAAAAGCCGTGCCACCTGATCACGAGTCATTCCAAGGCCGGTGTCTATCACTTTCGCCACAAGATACACAGAATCGCTCTCCGAATTCAGCAGAGGCTCCGTATATATTTCCAAAGTGACCTTTCCCTTCTTAGTATATTTAAAAGCATTTGATAGAAGGTTGTTCAGCACTTGTTTTATGCGCAGTTCATCACCGAATAATTCAGAAGGCAAGGTTTCCGAAATTTTAAGCTCAAAATCAATAGGTTTGCTGCCTATGCGTATTAGGTTAAGTTGAGCCGTATCGTTAATCAAACTCGGAGTATCGTATTTTACAGGCAATATTTCAAATTTGCCTGTTTCAATTTTCGAAAGATCCAAGATATCATTGATAATCCCAAGCAACATATAGCCGGAATTGTAAATCTTAGCAAGCGCATCTTTTGTTGTCTCGGAAGTATCTTCACGAACAAGCTCTATTTCCGAAATGCCTATTATAGCATTCATGGGCGTGCGTATTTCATGGCTCATGGTTGCTAAAAATCTGGACTTGGCTTCATTGGCATTCTTTGCTTTAATCTGAGCTATCCTTGCAATACCGGCTTCTTTGCGGTAACTCAAAAGACTTAGCAACCCGCTTATGAACACGAGCATTGCCGTAACAATCTGCACTACCGTAAGAATTTTTATCATACGGCGAGCAAACACAATTTCCGTATCGTTTATGTCCACTCCGGCTATAGCTTTCACCTGCCCATCTTTACCGAACATAGGAACATAAGCGCTTACAAGCCCTGTCCATTCTTCATCGTAAATACCCAAACCAGAATATACGGATTTGCCATTCACCGCCTCTATGAGCCTGGGATATTTTGAATAATTCAGTTGTTCGGAATCCAGTCCTACACGAGTTGAATCAACAATATCATTGTCTATTATGTATTGAAGATTGTTTCCCGAGGGGCGTATAAAGTAAACATAGAGAACTTCGGCTTTTTTGGCAAAATCAATCAGTTTTATGCGCAAGTCTTTATATGATTGCAATTCCATATCTTCTTTTTTATGGTATTTTTCCAATTCTTTAAGGCTAACAAAATCAGCCAAATACTCGGCAACGGAAATCAAGCGATGCTCTATGTTGTATTCCATAGTGCGTATGGACGAATGAATAAAATAATTTGCCAAAATAGAGGCAGAGAATATAGTTATGGAAGATATGATAAACAAACTTAGAACAAGGTTTTTCATATACTTTCTCCTTTTGGGGTTAAATTTAGTAAATTTTCAGTCATTGCCAGAGCTTTATCGTATTCACCAAGCAATATATTTTGCAAAATGCCTTCTGCCTGCGCAAAACTCTGCAGCTCGGTAGCAACTTCGTCTATTGTATCCATATCAAGCTCCTTAAGAGCTTCTTTTAATTTAAGCAACAGACTCATATCCGGAAGCCCGTCTCGTTTTTCTTTTATTATCAAACTTATGCTGTCCAAAAAGCTTTGCAAATCCGCTAACAATCGAGCATTATGCAAATTGATGTACTTAAAGTCTCCACGCTTGCCGGCATCTTCCAATGCTTTTGCCGCTTCGGATATTTTAGTGGCACCTACATTTGCAGAGGCGCTTTTCAAAGCATGAACATGAATGATGTATAAATTGTAATCCTGAGCTTCAAGGCATTTGTTGAGAATTTCAATCTTGTTAAATCCGTCTTTGTAAAAAACGGCAAGCAATTCAACATCCGTAATTACATCAAAGTTATCCCCGCTTGGTTTTTCCTGTTTTTCTTTTGGAATCCATTTGTCCAAAATAGCATTTAATTTATCCGTGACTATCGGCTTCGGCAAAAAATCGTTAAAGCCGCTTTCCAAAAACATTTCTTTTGCGCCGTCAATGGTGTTTGCCGTCAATGCAATGATCGGTAAAGTACAGCCTAGTTTTCTTATGTGTTTTGTAGTTTCCACTCCGTCCATTTCCGGCATCATGTGATCCATAAATATTACATCATAACAATTCTTTTTCACCAATTCAATAGCATTTGCGCCGCTTGCAACAGTATCAACTTGCATTTTATAAGGCCGCATTAAGCCCTCTGCTACTTTTAAGTTTGTTTCTATATCATCAACAATAAGAATGCGAGCTTTTGGCGCACTGAATTTTATTGTAAAATCCACAATCTCTTCCATCTCGTTGACTATTGACAAAAGGCCCGCGCCTGCCTGCTTAATAGTGAGAATTTGTTCATGCACCGTATTAGGCAACTCCTCACGCAACACAAGTTCCGTCATGCCTACGATTGCATTTATCGGAGTGCGAATCTCATGGCTCATGCGGGCCATAAACGAAGATTTATACCGGCTCTCTTCATCAGATTGAAGTTTAGCCGCCGAAAGACGTATAAGGCTGTAGTTCAAAATCAGAGCGAATACAATTCCCAAAACCGACAATATGGCAATGCACCAGTACAAATCCGAAAAATAGCTATTGGCCGGCATCACAACTCCCATAAGCCATCCGTTATACAATTCCTTGAAAAATACTATTACCTGAACGTTGTTAAAGTCGCGTATCCTCAGCGCAGATACATTCCTGCCTGCCCGCAGTTCTTTTGATACTTTGGCATAATCACCGCCAATATGTTCCAATTGCATGTTTGTATATTGTTCTTGCGGATGAACTATTACCATCAAATTCTGGTTTGCAACAATGCCGTATCCGCCCTCCACAAATTGCAATGTTTTTGTATATTCAACAAGCCATGACATATCTATATCCATTGACAGCACGCCGTAGTAAGCGCCGTTTCTTCCATATATCTCCTGTGCCAAGGATATAATCGGCAAATTGGTATTTTCATCCGTATATGGAGGCGTATATTCGGCGGTTTTGTTTCTGATTGCCGATTGAAACCAGGGTCTTTTTTGCGGAATATAATCATCGCCAAGGTTAACTTCAAGTCCGCTGATAAATTCGCCGCGAATATATCCGTAAACACTGTTAAATCCCGTTATTCTGTTCTCTCTGGTCAACGAGTTTGTAGTATTCGTTAGATATTTCAATACCGCTTCTTGAGAATCATCACTATCCAACATACTCTGCAAAGCCGTATAGATATTGTAGAATGCAACTTTTGGCTCCCGCAAATAAGCATGTATGGTTTTTTCGGTTTCATTAAGAGCCACGGTTATTGTCGCTTGAGATGATTTTCGCATAACATTGCTAACGTAAAGACTCCCAATCGCTACCATAAGAGTAAATGCCGCACATACGCACAGTATTTGATTGCGGCTGATTTTGAGCAATTTTTTCCAGTTCGCCGACACTATTTAAGTTCCATAATTTAGCAATATTACTTTAAACTCATCGGCAACTTTCAAAAACAGATCCGCCAAAACAGGATCAAAATGTGTTCCTTTGCCACCTACTATAATGTCAACCGCTTCTTCATGCGTAAATGCTTTTTTATACGGTCTATCAGAAACAAGCGCATCATAAACATCGGCTATGGCCAGCAGCCTGCCCTGCAACGGAATTTCTTCTCCCTTTAACCCTCTTGGGTAACCGCTTCCATTCCATTTTTCATGATGAGATGCGGCAAAAATACCCGCATGTTCCAAAAACGCCTGCGAATCGGAATTCTGTTTGATTTTTTCTATAACTTTTTCACCGACAATAGTATGTTTTTTGATCTCTTCAAATTCTTCTTCCGTAAGACGACCCGGTTTTTGCAGAACACTGTCTCTTATGGCAATTTTGCCAACATCATGCAATTGTGCCGATTGCAAAACCAAATCCAAATCCCAGTTTGATATTATTTCCGTTTTCAATCCGTATTTCTGCATTGCCTTTAGCAATACACCCAAATAATGCGTTGTTCTTTCAATGTGACCGCCGGTGACGTAATCACGCTGTTCCACAAGCTCAACCATGTTCTTCAAAATAGCATCTTGCAACTTTACAACGGATTTTGTTTTTGCCGCTACCATTTCTTGCAGATGGTCATTATAGTTTATTAGCTCTTGTCTTTGCGATTCAACGAGCAGATGAACCTCAATCCGTTTGAGCAAAAGCGGCGGCGAAAACGGTTTTGCGATGTAATCTATCGCTCCCAGCGATAATCCTTCAAGTTCGCTGCTATCATCGTTTTTTGCCGTTAAAAAAATAACCGGTATTCGCTCGGTTTCCTTTTTGTTTTTTATGAGCTTTATGGTTTCATACCCATTCATTTCCGGCATTTCAATATCCAGAAGAATCAAATCCGGTATATTTTTTCCCAGCATATCCAAAAGCCGTTCGCCGGAAGCAAATGTGAAAACCCGGTAATGCTCGGCAAGCGCGCTTTTACCTTTGGCCAAATTGGTGACATCGTCATCAACCAAAAAAATAGTTTTTCTATCTACGTTACTCATAAACCGTTCCTAAAAAATATCCACATCAAAGAAATCACCTGCACTGTCAATGTCGGTTCCGGCATCGCCTGTGGCATCGGTGTAGGCTTCCTCCGTCTGTATCACATCGTCCAAATCCATATCTCCGCATAATTCCAAATTCTCCGTGATAAACTTCATTGAGCGCAATTTTGCCAACGGATAACCAAGGCCCAGCGTAAACATGATTATCATCCAATTGATGACTATCAGTTCAAAAAATTTCGCAGCCGTTGCATTTGATTTTATACAGAGAGTTTTTCCATCCTTTTTAAAAGACAGATTTTCATAGAAAAAGTTGAACATATTTTTTTTATACCAGAAATAATAAACTCCAAGAGTCAAAAGAGTCAAAAAGAAACCGCCAACAGCTTTGGCAAAATAATTCAAGCCATTACCGGAAAATTCCGCTTCCACATTGCCGAACCGAGAGTTGCCGTAAATGTATTTACGAATATTATTTATGAGCCAGGAATAATAAACTCCCAAAGTGCACAAAGCAAAAAAAGCACCTTTTAACATCAGCCAGATCAAAGGTTTTTTATATCCTCTATAGCCAAACCGAATGCCTCTGTAGGAGGTTCTGGACATGCTGAATCTGCGAGCACCATGAATGAACAGAGCAAGTATAGGTATATAAGGAATATAAGTCCATAGATCAAACGATTTTGCAGCTATGCTATCCGCAGGGAGATATTGATATATAACTATAAACATTACAGTCAAAAGAGCGAGTATAAGAAGAAATTTGAGCATTCCGAAAAACATCTGTTTGCCTGTACCGTGAAACTCAAAACTGTAATCCCCAAGGTAGGTTGATGAATACAGATACCTTTTCATGTTAGCTCTGGCCCAAGGATAGTAAATGCCCAGCGTGCAAATTATAAGAAGCAGATTAGTTATCCAAATCTTGAAAAGCTCGGACCCGTTTCCTCGGAAAGAAAGTTTATAATTCCATGAATCTTGCATTACGGGTAATATAGTAAACTGCACACCAGCCAACCATCATCAAAATCAAACAAAAATCCCGGATTTGTTAGAATTTTATTCTCTTTTAAAAGTCTTAGGCAAAGTTCTTCATCATCTGCTCCCGGAAAATAGAAACTCTGGTACCAGCCACCTGTAGAAGGTATAATCTCCGCCCAAATTTTTGAGAAATAATCCCCAAGCCAAACCCGGCTTGTTTTTAACCGTTCAACAACCCGTTGCTGAAACTCACCAACACGAGGTAGAACACGAGCGCACAGAGCTTGACCTAAATAAGAGCAATTCAACTGAGAATCCAGAACATATTCCAAAGCATCGTAAATATTTTTCTTCTCAGGAACAATAGCCTTTATCCATCCGACTTTTATATGAGGAAGTCCGGCGGTTTTGCTGAGTCCATCTAAAAAGAAAATCGGAACATTGTAATTGCATGGTATTTCATAACTCGGTCCATAAGCGTAAAATACGCCGTCTATTATCAGAGCTAATTTATGTTTTTCACAGAATTGCAATATGTGCTCAAATTCTTTTTTGCTCGGTATGTGGCCTGTTGGGTTGTGTGGGGCAATGAGCAGGAGGATTTTTGCGTTGGGCGGTGCGGAGTCCAGTGAATCCAAGTCAATTTCCCAGTGGTCTTTGTTTGGTTTTAAAAAGTAAGGATGAGTATTTAGCTCAGCGAGTTCGGCGAGCGTGTCTATCAGAGGGTATCCCGGAACTGGTGTTAAAATGCAGTCTCCTTTTTTGCAAAATACTTGGAAGAGCGCAGAGTAAGATTCTGAGGAGCTTGATGTTATGAAAATATCGTTTTCATCGCATTGCATATATGCAGCGATTGCCTTTCTTGCGTAGAGTTGTCCGCAGGCATCGGGAGCTTTGAATTGCCAGTCCGGGTTTTCTGCCAAATAGCGCAGGTCATCTGCGATGTCGAATGAAATGCCGGCCTGCATTGGCGATGAGATTGTCAAGTCAACGATGTCCGGGCCGAGTTCTTTTAGGAGACTGCGTTTTTTTAGAGCAAAGGGGGAGGGGGTTAAACCCATGTTGGGGAAAGTAGAATTTTTCAAAACACCAAATGTAAACAAATATAGCTTACATACTAAACATATCAATTTACTATATTTTATTCCATGACACGCAACATCCTTGATATAGTAGGTAAAACTCCCGTCTTGGAACTGAAAAACATTTCCAATACACCCATATTCGCAAAAGCCGAATACCTAAACCCAAGTGGCTCGGTCAAAGACAGGGCGGCACGTGCAATGATACTCCACGGCATTCGCACAGGGGCACTTACAAAAGAAAAAATCATCTTGGATTCCACCAGCGGAAACACAGGCGTAGCTTATGCTATGTTCGGAGCGGCACTTGGATTCAAGGTAAAGCTTTTTATGCCGGCAAATGCGAGCGCAGAAAGAAAAAAAATCATCAAAGCCTATGGTGCGGAAATTGTAGAAACCAGCCCGCTTGAAGGCTCAGACGGGGCATACAGAGCCGCAATTGAAAAAGCAGAAAGCGAACCGGATTTATACTTCTTTCCAAACCAATACGACAATTTTGAAAACCCAAAAACGCATTACGACACAACAGGCGTAGAATTATACGAAGAATGCAAGCCAACGCATTTCGTGGCAGGAACAGGTACATCGGGAACTTTTATGGGCGTATCAAAAAGGCTCAAAGACTATGACTCATCCATTCAAGTAGTGCTAATGCAACCCGACTCGCCATTTCACGGATTGGAAGGAATGAAATACATGGACGCAACCATAAAACCGAAAATTTTTGACGAAAGCATAGCCGATGCACGAGTAGCAGTCAAAACCGAAGACGCATATAAAATGGCTCGGCGGCTAGCGGCTGAGGAAGGCTTGTTTGTAGGCGTAAGCTCCGGCGCAAATGTGCACGCAGCAGCAGAACTAGCAAAAACTCTGCCCGCAGGCTCTCGCATAGCAACCATACTNTGCGACAACGGCTATCGCTACATGTCTGAACCTTTATGGAGGGATATCTAATGCTTTCTCTATTTGCAGAGCAGGAAAAAATCATACGCACAGANGGCGAAAACGCTTACCCCAACGAATGCTGCGGTGTTCTAATCGGCGAGATTGACAACTCGGGAGCCAAAACCGTCAAGCACGCAGAGGCAATTATCAACGCTCAAGAGGGCGGCGAGCAATACCACCGCTTTCTCATAACGCCGGAAGATATGCTCAAAGCCGAACGAACCGCAAGAGCGATGAAACTCGATGTAATAGGTTTTTATCACTCGCACCCGGACCATCCTGCGGCACCATCTGACTATGACAAAGACCACGCATTGCCTTTTTATTCTTATGTGATAGTAGCGGTTGAGCAGGGCAAGGCAAAAGAGCTTACAAGCTGGGAACTCTCTGCGGATAGGACGGCTTTTGTTGCGGAGGATATTGCTCGCCACCCTATCTAGCTCGGACTTCGTGGCCTGCTCTTCGGAGAATACAACTTCCTTGCAGGCTTGGCGCTTGAACATAACCGATAATGCACTGCATTTTTTGGTTAGCGAGACTCCTACAACCCATTAACAACCTCTTTATCCAAGCGATTTTTCCTAAGTTTCCAGTCTGGCATTTGAATTGTGAGGAAATTGTAAAAGTCGGCATTATGCTTATCGTATAGCAAATGGGTTAATTCATGCAAAACAACATACTGAATGCACAATTTATCTGCTTTGAGCAAATATTCATTCAACACTATTTTATTTCGTTTTTTTATGCAGCTTCCCCATAGAGTATTCATTTTGCGAATTTGCAATGCAGGGAATGGAATGGAATACTTCTTGAAAATCTTGTTGTAAAGAAAAGCTAATTCCTCCGAAAAAACATTGTATGCCTGTTTTCGCCACCATGATTGAAATATTTTGTTAAATTTATCGGAATCATTCTCCTCTTTTAAGTAAATTATAATCGTTTTTTCTTCTGCAACGATTTCCAGCTTATCATCATTAGATTTTTGTTGAATTATGCGTATATCTTTGCCTAAAAATTGAGTGGAGGAACCATTTTTCAAGTCGTGCAAATCATTATAGCCGCTTGCAGCCTTGTATTTTGTTATTTGCTTGTCAATCCAGGATTTTCGCTTTTCCAAAAAATTTACAATCCATTCGCTTGGCACTTTATGCGGTAAATTCAGAGATACATTCAATGTTCTATACACTTTCAAATGCACATTTTTTATTTTCTTAGGCTGTATAGCCACGCAAACTTTGCCGTTTATAGCTCCTAAATCTAAAGTATAAGTATTCATTAAAATCTCACAATTGCAGTTCTCATTATCTCATCAATAATCACATCAATGACTTCAACTATTTCTTCTTTGTTCACATCAAGCTCCATTTTTTCAAACAAGTCAAACAAATGATTGTCCAAATCGCCACGAATTTGCTTGTGTACAGTTAAATTATTTTTCCAGTCTCGTTTTGTGTTATTCTCTATCACCTGTTTTATCGCTTTTGCGACATCACCTATTGAAGTTTTATCATTTAATTTTGCTATTTTACTCAACTTTGTATAGAGAACTCCGTAAAAGGCTTTTGTGTCACTATCATTTTTAATGCAGGCTGGGTAATCGTGTTTGGATAAACCAATATTGAAATCTTCTGAAATTCGTTTTATATCAGCAAGGTATTTATCACCGTTGCGTTGCAGTTCATATTCTGCTAACGTCTTGCGAATTTTCGCCGAAAAATCTTCAAATAATAGCGGATCATCATACTGCACCTGTTGCAATTTAGATTCTACTCTTGTTCTTATAGCATCGGCTCTAGCATCGCTTGTTCCCATACCGTCAAGCATTTCGTCCATAGCCTGC
>JGI24695J34938_10002454_pt1 | contig 14170 bp, 10 predicted proteins | sample TergutCo191P3_FD_34938 | JGI IMG/M metagenome (IMG submission 34938) | reverse complement strand
TGCTTAAGCAGGTTTTGAATCTCGTTTACCGAGTTTCTTTGCGGCTCGGAAAGGCAGTCGCTTACTTCGCTGAACTCTGCAAGCGGGATACGTTCACAAACAGCATTAAATCTGTCACGAATAATTTTTTCGATCTCGCCGCGTTCTTTCTCCTTCGATTTAAGAAGAGTGCGCGAACCGTCAAATTTACCCTGCGCCTTTTCAAGAAGTGCCTGCAATTTCGACTGCGCGTTTCCTCTGACAACCCTTACTTCGTCAGTACTGGATGGGCGCATTTTACTGGTTCCAACCGCCTGAAGCCATTCATCCATATAATGAACAGGCTGTTCGTATGGGTTGTCATCAATAATCTTGGAGAAGAACTCTCTTGTTTCTGTATTTAAAAAAGAAGGATGCAAAACCCCAAAACGAAGAAGATATTTTTTAGGAGGGGGAAGTCTCCCTGTTGATTTTCTTGCCACATTTAAAAGATATTCCCAATATGGTGACATGAACTGCATACGAAAAACGCTGCGATCTTTTGGGTCTTTGGCGGTAAGGTACTTTTGCAAAATGCCATGTACCCTTTGAGCAATTTCGCCTTCGCCTGATAATGCGGTCTTATAATAATTTGGATCGTTATAATTAGTGTGTCCCTTTTCTTCGAATTTTTTTGTTATCAGCGGGAATTCTGACGCGCTTAAATCGACATCCCCGCCCGAAGAGCTGGTAATATCTGCGAAGTCTTGACTGTTCTTTTCGCCAAAAATGTCGCTAAAATCCGGAAGCGGACCGCTGCCGCTGCCTGCAGTTCCCAATAAAGCGGCAAGTTCGGGATCCATATCACTATTAGATGCGTTTCCAGCCATAAAACAATAATAATTCAATATTTGATGGTTGTCAATGTTTGAAAACTGTAGTAATTTATTAAGAACCAAGGAGGTTTTCATTATGGTAAAAAAATCGATATTAATATTACTCATCCTTAGTGTATTATTAGTCTTTTCATGTCAAAGGAAGGAGAATACATCTGAATCAGGCGAAGATGTAATGTTAAATTACGTCCCTGAAAATCAATCAAAAATAACTACCCCAGGCTATGCGATAACCACAAGCGCCGCACTATATAGAATCAGCGGAGATGATGATCTAACTCCGGCGACAAAAACCGTATGGGCTGCGGCACTCGCGCTTGGAGAAAGTATTCAAGTCGGCGAATCAAGAAGAATGACTTTTCAAGGTAACAACAGAGAGCAGGACTGGACAGCCATCCGCCGTAAAGACGGCACGGAGGGATGGGCAACAGCGCTTTCTGTCGTTCCTGCAGGCAGACTTGCGGTAGTAATAGAAGACCGCACCTTCTTGCATACACAGCCAGGAAGCATCAACGTATCCAGACACACTTTATCCAGACAATCTGTCGTCGTTTTTTACCCGGAAACCGAAAGCGGCGGTTTTGTATCTGTCAGGGGTTATGATATTGTTCGCAAGGTGTTTGTAACTGAAGATAACAGCTTTGTTCGCCGCAATGCGCTTTCTATCAGGGAAGCCGATGTTCAATCGGCGATTTTATTGCAAACAGCACTGACAATAACAGCTGAAGCACAAAAGCCGCGCAGAGACGCTCTTTTGGAATCGGCTTTGTTGGACTATCCCGATTCGGTATTCAGCTCCGAGATTTTCGAAATTGTAAATCCTAATACATCAGGCGTAATTATTCACGATTTTGATTCGCAGTAGGATAATTGGACGAGATCGTCTTAAACGATTTCGTCCAAGTCAATTTCACCGGCAGTGCAGGGAACTGTGACACCGCAATTTTCCAGCACTTCCGGGTGAACTTCGCCGAAAACGCCGATTTTCTTTCCATTATAAACAATCGCAGCCGCCCGCCCCGGAATGAATCTTTCGTCATCCGATTCTTCCACTTCGTATTCGCGGGAAATGTAATAAAAGAGTGTCTGCAATTCTGCGGCGGCTGTGTTAAAGTTAGCATCGTTTCCTGCGTGAAGAAACCCGGCGAATTGACGCGTTTTGCTGCGGTTGTTCTCCGATTCATCAAGCCACGCAATTTTTCCCACCTCGAAAATTTTATGCGGATAGACAGAACGCCCCGAGATTGATTCGCTTGCCATTAATGACGCGATAATCGAGTCACGAACATATTCATAGTTTTCGGTCATCGGGTTAAAAATGCGTATTATCCTTTTTCCGTCTCCGCGCATTTTTTCGACAAGATCCTTTCGCGAACCCAGATAATTGTAAATCATCTCCTGATACCCCATTCCAACCAGCAGCTCTTTTACCTGTCTTGAGAATAGGGTAATCGGCAGAAGTCTCCCGATGGTGGCATCGGAAGGACGCTGAGGTTTAAACGATTTAAGAGAACGTCCAATCATTACATCTTCGGCAACATCGGCGGCGTGGAGAAAATCGTTGCGGTACTCAGGAGGATATGCGCGTACTCCTTCGGATACGCCTTGATTTCCTTTTTGGTTTTCCTGACCCTTCTCGCAGCCGGTGAGCGCTTCCGCTTTTACGCCCATACGCGCAAGAGCCTTGACGCATTCGTCTGCGCTTAGTTTTTCGCCGAGGAACCTCTCGATTCTTGAGAGCGAACAGAAAACCGGCTCCTGGAAATAATAAGGAGTAACCATTTTTCTGCAGGCGGAAGCAAACATGCCGGAAGGCAGATCACAATCATATTCAATTTCTACAGGTTCGATGGTAAAGCCGTTCTCAAAAAAGTCGCAGGCAACAATCGATGCGGCAAGAGTAAGCCCCGGAAGATCGGTTCCCGTAAGCTCAACAAAGACTTCGTCATCGCCGACTTTAACTGCGCCCAAATCATTTGAATTGATAATCGGCGGATAAGATAGAACCGCTCCCTTAGAATCCGTCAAAAGCGGATGAATCGGCTCATGTTCCTGAATGTACGCAAACTCCCTGCCTTTGGGATGCTGCTTTAGAATCTCCCTTAAAGTAATTGCGCCTTTTATTCCATATTCTTCAGCGGCAAGAGGCACAAAGGAAACAGTATCCGGGTCTGCACCCTTATAAATAATCGGCCATGAAATAAGCGGCTGTTTTTTATCGTCGTTAATTCGATATATACCCATCGACATGCTTCGCCGTTTTCTTCCAAAGTTCCACGCAAGTTTTTCCTGCGTCTGGATCATATCGCGAAGCTGAGGGTCTGTAATCTTTTTGCCTCGCGCGATAAAACCGGTAAGGAACGGCCTTACCTTTTTTACGCTTTCCTCAACTTTAACTTTAAATGCCGCTTTCTTAATATCGCCGGGACGCGAAAAAAACGGGTACTCAGGAATCTTTCCGCCATTGTAAATTTTTAACTGACGGGCGCATCCTGCCGTAGCCCAAAGGTCGGGTCGGTTTGTGTCGTTAAGCTCGATTTTTAAAGTACGCTCAGATTCAGGAAGGCTTTTATCGCTGTCTTCGTCAAGTTCTGCCTTTGCGCACGTAAGGGCTTCTTCAAACTCGTCTTTGGTTTTCCAGGAGCTTTTACCTCCGGGACAGCCCGCAAGCGTATAAAAAAGCTGCTCGTTTACTTCGATCTTTGGCATATTGGGAGTATAACAAAACAAATTGATATTGAAAAGTGGAAAAGCTGTGGAAAAGAGAGCTGGCATCTTGTTTGGGACTTGTCAAAACGACTGTGTAATACCATAATGGAAGTTAATAAAATTTCACTTTTTTTAAATGGAGGAAAAAATGAAAAAAATTGCAGTAGTACTTTCAATTGTAATGATGGCTGCTTTGGCAGTCGGCTGCGCCCCGCGTGCCGGTAAATTAATCGGTGTTGCAATGCCAGAAACTCACGTTTTACGCTGGGTAAAAGACGGTAATTCCCTCGTGGAAGAAGCCCAGAAACTCGGCTATCGCGCAGAAGCGCAATACGGCGATGCAAACCAGATTACGCAGAATCAGCAGATTCAAAGCTTCCTTACACAAGGTGCTAAAGCGCTTATCATTGGCTGTATCAACGACGGTATTGCTCCGGTTGTTGCAGAAGCAAACAGAGACGGCGTTGTTGTAATCGCTTACGATCGCATCATTAATGCGGAAGGTTATGAATACTACATTACTTTCAACAACTTCAAAGTCGGCGTTCTTCAGGCAGAAAGCATTGTAGCAGGTTTAGACCTTAACAATGCCACAGCCTCAGCTCCCAAGTACATCACATTGTTTGCAGGATCCCCGACAGACGGAAACGCATTCTTCTTCTATGACGGAGCAATGAGTGTGCTTAACCCCTACATTCAAAGAGGCGTTCTTAGAGTTGTAGGTCCCTATCCTGAAACATCAGCAGACAGAGACAACTTCCAGAGAATCGCAACCGAAAACTGGCAGGCTCCAATTGCAAAAACACGCATGGAAAACCTCTTAAGCGGCGATGCGCGCAATGTAACATTAAATGCAGTTCTTGCTCCTAATGATACGCTTGCACGCGCTATTATCGAAGCTTTAAGAGCCGATGCAAAATATCGCGGAAATAACCTTCCTGTAGTAACAGGTCAGGATGCTGAATTTGCTTCCGCCATGTCGATTAAAAACGGCGAACAGTACAGCACAGTTTTTAAAGACACAGCAAAACTCGCAGAAGCGGCTATCCTTCTTGCACACCAGGTTCTCAGCGGAGAAACCATTAATATCCCTGGCGCAGTTCTTGCAACAGGCGACCTTAGAGAAATTGGCAACACAGGCAGAGGATATGTTCAGGCATATCTTTTAGATCCTATCCTTGTAACAAGAGATAACTTAAGTGTTCCTGTCGATGCAGGATTCTATCAACAGCACGAAGGCACTCAATTAATGAATTAATTTTATTACGTACCCGGTTACGATAATGTGACCGGGTATTTTTTACCGGGGCTTTATGAGCGATTATATTCTGGAAATTGAAAATCTAACCAAAGAATTCCCCGGTGTCAGAGCATTGTCAAACGTAAGTATAAAAATAAAAAAAGGCGAGATTCATTCGCTTTGCGGAGAAAACGGAGCAGGCAAGTCGACTTTGATGAGCTGCATTTCCGGCGTGTATCCAAGAAGCAGCTACGAAGGCAAAGTGCTTTATAAGGGCAAAGAAACAAATTACAACAGCGTCAAGGACAGCGAGAAAGAAGGTCTTGCCATTATTCATCAGGAATTGGCGTTAAGCCCGTACCTGTCAATTTACGAAAATATTTTTCTTGGTCACATGGAAACCAAGTTTGGAATTATAAACTGGAATAAATATATAAAAGAATCTAAAAAATATCTGGATATTGTGGGGCTTCAGGAACCTCCGTCAACGATAGTAAGCAAGCTGGGCGTAGGAAAACAGCAGCTGGTAGAAATTGCCAGAGCGCTTTCCAAGAAAACTGAACTTTTAATTCTTGATGAACCGACATCATCCTTAAACGACGACGAGAGCGAAAAACTTCTTAATTTAATCGTGGAGTTTAAAAACCAAGGGATAACCTCGGTAATAATTTCTCATAAATTAAACGAAGTCTTAAAGGTCGCGGACACAGTGACGATTCTCCGCGATGGTCTGTCTATCAGCTCGTACGACGTAAAAGCAGACAACTTAACAGAAGAAAAAATTATTAAGGATATGGTAGGCCGTGATTTAACCCAGCGTTTCCCGGAAAGGGAAGCATCGCCCGGCGAAACCGTAATGGAGGTTAAGAATTGGTCTGTTTTCCATCCTGATTTCCATACGATTAAAGTTGTTGACGACGTTTCGTTTCATCTGCGCAAAGGTGAGATACTGGCTTTCTGCGGACCTATGGGCGCCGGGCGCACAGAACTAATGATGAGTTTGTTTGGTAATTCCTACGGCTACCGCAGCGAAGGCGAATTTTACATTAACGGTAAAAAATGCTCTTTTAGCGATCCTCGCGCAGCCATTAATGCGGGTCTTGGCTACATTTCAGAGGACCGAAAAAGCCTTGGACTTGTTTTAATACAAGACATTAAAACAAATATTACGCATTCAAGTCTTGAAAAAATTTCAAAGTTTGGCGTTGTAGACAAACAAAAAGAAATTAAAGAAGCGGAAAAATACTGCAAAGACTTAAAAATAAGAACGCCGTCGATTAATCAGATTGTGCGAAACCTCTCCGGCGGCAATCAGCAGAAAGTTGTTGTAAGCAAGGCATTAATGGCAAACCCGGATATTTTTATTATTGACGAACCAACCCGCGGTATTGACGTTGGCGCAAAAACGGAAATTTATGGAATATTGAATGAAATTATTGCCGCCGGGAAGAGCGTAATAATGATTAGCTCGGAACTCCCCGAGGCGCTGGGAATGGCAGACAGGGTTTATGTTATGAACGAAGGAAAAATTAAGGGTGAGCTTTCTAAGGAAGAGGCGACACAGGAAAAAATAATGCACATGGCGTTGGTTGGTTAAACAAAGGGGGAAAAAATGAGCGATGCAGCAATTCAGACTGCCGATATAAAATCGATGGTTAAAAATAACATCAGAAATTACTCGATGTTTATCATGCTAATATTGATATTAATTGTCTTTGCGTTATTAACAAATGAAAAGGGCATTAATCTAAGTCCGCGTAATTTTACAAATCTCTTTTTCCAATACAGCTATGTTTTGATTTTAGCGGTCGGAATGGTAATGGTCATCATTGTACAGGGCATCGACCTTTCTGTTGGTTCTGTCTGCGCATTTATCGGCGCATTAAGCATGTTCGTTTATAACACAGGTATCGGTATGCCCGCTACATTGATCATTTCGCTTGCAATGGGCGTTGCTGTCGGCGCTTATCAGGGTGTGTGGATAGCATACGGAAAGCTGCCGGCGTTCATTGTAACATTGTCCGGCATGCTTCTCTTTCGCGGTCTTACTTACCTTGTAACAAAGGTTAGCCCAGTAATTCCCAAAGACGATAATTATTCGCTGCTTGCAACAGGCATTCTTGATGAGGTAATGGGGCTTGAAAAAATCGGTCCGTATTTCCCAATGTCATTTGTCGTCGCGTTTGCGCTGTTGATACTTCTTTTTACAACCGAATTTATGGGACGCAAGAAAAAAATTGCCAATCATTTTGTAGTTGCGCCGATGCCCTTTTTTATTTTAAAGCTTGTATTAATGAGCATATTGATTCTGGGGCTTGCGGATAGATTTGCCCGTTTCCGAGGACTTCCGATTGTGGTTCTGGTTCTGGGTATTACGGTATTTGTCTTTCACTTTATCATGAACAATACTGTTCTTGGACGTTATATTTACGCAGTTGGAGGCAATCCGCGATCGGCAAAACTTTCCGGTATTAACTCAGAAATGGTTACGTTTATCGTCTTCTGTTTCATGGGCGGAATCACAGCACTTGCGGCAGTTGTAAGCACCGGTTACATGAACAGCGCACTTCCTCAGGCAGGCAATCTTTTTGAATTAGACGCAATTGCCGCATGTTATATCGGCGGCGTTTCTGCAGGAGGCGGTATCGGTTCGGTTGTCGGCGTAATAGTCGGCGGCTTTGTAATGAGCTCGATTAATAACGGTATGTCGCTTATGAACCTTGGCACTCATTACCAGTATGTTGTAAGAGCGCTGATTCTTCTGCTTGCGGTTTTCTTTGATGTTTATACAAGACGCAAGGGCGGCTTGGGTTGATAACCTTGGCTGCTAATAATTATGCCAATAAGGCGCAGTAAAAGCGGAAGCAATTGCCAAAGTAACAATATCAAATTTTCCGCCAATGTAGTAATTGTGCTTTCCGTTTATATTGCGGTATCCAACTTCGAACGAAAAAAGATTGTATTGGAAGTTGCCAAAGTGCGCCCTTAATCCCAACTGCATACCAAGGGTAAAGACATAATCTTTGGTAGAAAAAGATTCTTCTTCCAGCATTAAATAATTGATTGAAGCAAACGGCCCTAAAAAGAAATTACTGCCGCCGCCAAAAGTATAGTTAACTATATTCCAGTAAGCCATCAAGTTAACCAGGAATATACCTCCAGTTGAAGTTATCTCTTCTTCGTAATAACCGCTGCCGCCATAATCCTCGTAATAAATTTCCTCGGTAGACATCCAGCTAATAAACATAAAAGGACAGAACGACATCCCAAAATTTGTTAATTTATTCTCAAAGCCTACATTAACTATAGAAAAATGCCCTTCTAGATCATTACTATTATTAACCGGAAGATTAACGCCAAAACCTAAATTTCCGATATTGAAGTTGACAACAACCGGACTTCCTGCCGACGAGGAGTCATCTTGAGCATATGCCGGTATTACAAAGGCGAATAAAAATATTAAAATAAAGCCTTTTTTCATATAAAACTCCCTCTTCAATATCTACCTTAAATATAACACCTTTTTTTTACTCTTTCAATTAAATCGCCGAAAATCTCTCCTTCTCTCTGGATAAGGCAAATAAAAGGGTTTTCTCTGGGTTTTCCAAGAACTTGTTCCATTTCCTCTTGATTGCGAAAAGTGTTCTTTTTAAAAGTGTTATGATAATCTTTAGCGCGGCTTTCATAGATTTGCGTCTCTATCCAGCGTCGAATTTCCAGAACCGCACTTAATTCTTTGGTAAAAACTGACGCATCCGGAGCCATATTTGTCTCGTATAGATATTTAAGCACAGCCCAAGCATGACGGCATTTATCAAGCTCGTATTCCTCATCCCAGAGATCGTAAACTTTGTGAATTTCATCCCAATTTTTATACTTGCCTTCGCCAATTTCTTTACGCAGATTATCCACACGAAAAGCAGGGACAATTTGCCCTCCTGCATTGACCCAATCCTTGATACGCTCTTTGGAGGAAAGTAAATCGCTCATATCCTGATAACTCATTTCCGGGCGCGAATCAAAAAATGACGCAATAGTCTTTATCGAATAATAACGAAGCATTTGACGGTAAGAAGTAATCGCCTCGAACGGCTTCATTATCACCTGCCCGCGTTTTGAGTTTTCGAACTGACTGCAATAAATTTTTCTTACGGATTTCTTGTCCAGATTCGATATGTCAGACGCCGACAATCCTGACTCATGGAGCCATGCTTCCAGGAAAGACAGCGCCGCGATAATTTCCTCGGCAGTGTCAGGAGCAAGATAATCAGATTCGATTCTCTGTATTTTGATTTTTCGTTTATCGCGGTTTTTGGTTTTCCATGAATTGCGTTCAAGCGCATAGAGGTTGTGCATCCAGAAATATGCGGGCATAACCTCGAGACGGTTTTTGTGAACGTTATTGTTTACAAGCGAAAACGGCAGCGGAATATTAAGCTCAGCAGGATATTCACCCTTGGCAATAATCACAAAAGACGCAAACACGCTTGAATGTTTTAGGCTGACTGCAAGCCCCGGCCAAAAACCGCGTTTAGCTCTAATCTCGCCGTCATTGGCGCGGCTGTTATGATTACTGCCGATTGTAGCCGCCGCCGCCATGTTCGACATTCCCTGTATAAGACTTGCTATCAAAAATGAATTATTATGATGCTGTTCATGCACTGGGAATATTAAATTGTTGAGTATCTCACAGCATGACACTGTGGAATTATCTCCCAATACCGAATGAATCAACCTTGCGCCGTATTTTAAATTGCTGTTTCTTCCCATGACAAAACGCACTGCCTTGGAGCCGTAAAAAACATTGCATGCGTACCCGACAATGCCGTTTACCATTTCGACGCCCTCGCCTATTTGCGTCGGCTCATCGGCAGATGAAAGTATCGTAATATTTTTAAGTTTGTTTGCGCCTTTAATATAAGCGCACTCTCCGATTGCCGTATCTTTAATAATGGAGCAGCTTTTAATCACCGCGCTGTTTCCAATTATTCCGTAACTGCCGCGTACACCGCCGTATTGCTTTTGCGTTATTTCTGCAAGTTTTTCCGTTAGGGCTGTATCGTCGCGGTAAGCTGCCCAAAGGTATGCGTCCGCCGCTATCATGCTTTCGAACGGCAGTATCGAGCGGCCGCCCGCTTCGTTCATTACCTCGATCCATACACGCACAGCTTCATCTTCGCCGTCTTTGATTGCGCCGTTTCCGAACTTGGAATGGTTAGTTGTCTGCAGCTCGTTGACTTCGGAAAGTATACAGTTGTTTCCGATTATGTAATTAGAAATAAAGGCGCAGTTTTGAATTGCCGTGTCGTCTCCTATGTCACACGAAATGATCGTACTGTTGCGTATTCCTGCCGGTACGCTGAAATCGTGATGTTTAAGGTAAACGCTTTGCAAAGACCCGATGCGCACAAGACCGAAAAAATAAGAGTCGTGGATTAAAAGCGGCTCGAACGGATCGCTTACAAGAAAGTTATCCCAGTTTGAACAATGGTTTCTGTTTTTCTTTAATAGCTCGATCTCTTCAAAATTTAATTTGCGCCAGTCGCCCGGCTTTTTATAGAATTTTTCTTCCTGCTGCGCGTTCCTCAGCCAGTACTCATCAGCGCCGGGCGGCAGATATTCCGCCGTTACAAAATCGTAACCAAGGCGTTCCAAGGGCAGGATTGTTTTAGCTTTCATGAGGGTATTATACACTATTATGATTCGAATGTATGCTTAATATTTATTATATAATGGCGAGGAGAAAAAGTTCTGTGGGCTAGGATGGCTGGAATTTTTTGCAAATTGACTCGGCCCGCTTCGCGGTCTCATTATCATTTGCTTTATTCAACACAGCCATAGACGCCCACAAACCTTTTTATCCTCACCCTTCTAGATAATAAATATATTACTTATTTAAATTTTTAAAAGTTATAGTATTTCGTTCAAAAACAGGGTATAATATCATTAATGAAAATTAAATTAATTTTTTTATTTATTTTTATGTCCGCTTTTATGTTAATATACGCTACGCCGCAGGCTACAGATTTAATTATATATAAAGAAGAAAAGTTCGATTTATTACAATTTCCATTAGAAAAATATTTTTTTAAATATCAAAAAAAACGACCTGATGTTGCCATGTATACTTCTTCATGGCGCGGATACAGAGCTCTTTTCGAAATAAAACAAAATAAATTCTATTTAATGAATATAAATAATTTATTTTTTGACGGAGAAAATTTAATTTATAAAATTTTTAATAAGAAAAACGAAGTTTTCCTTAATTGGTGGAATGGGATTATTGTAATACCTAATGGAGAATTAATGGAAACATATAAATTTGAATCAATTTATGAACGACTGCAATTTTATGAGAATTATATTTTCGTAATTATAAAGAATGGAAATGTAATTAAAGAATTAAAATTAAATAATTATCAATACAATAAATATAATTCAATAATAATGGATTTATATTATAATACAGATTTATATATTGAACTAGTAGCGGATTTAGCCGAAAGAAGATTTGATGAAATATATATTGATTTAAATGATGGCGTTTTACCTAATGAAATAGTTGAGTATATAAAAACAAATTTTAAGCATAATACAGATTTTTTTAAATATTTACCATTAATATTTTACAATGATAATACTTTAACACCTATTATTCAGAAATATTTGGATGAAAACATAACCAATTATAAATATATAAAAATTATAATAGCAGGAATTTTAATAGTAGTATTAATATTATTAATTATAATACTTAGAAGGCATGGGAGGAAGCCCTAGAGGGAGTATTTGGTCTGCGTCATAAATGCCAGCTAGCGGCTGTGTAAAAAATGTCAGAGCCAACCACTCCCGCTAGGGCTTTGCATCCATGCCTTCTTATTAATATATATAAAAATAAATTTATTCATACATTTTAAAATCCATTTTATTATACTTCCATTCTTTTTCATTTTTATCGTGCAGCGGATACCAAACCTGCGCGAAAAACCGGTCAACTTTGGCGCGTTCGTAATAGTTCCAGCTTTCGCGTTCGCACACAGGGCACCAATGTCCGCCTTCCAGTACAAGGCGCGCACTTGCGTCAAACTCATGGTTAAATGCGCAGCGGAATTTTAATTTTTCCGTCCAGTTGCCTGTTGTCATACTCTCTGATAAACATTCGCCGCCGCGAAATTTTGCGGCATTTTTTATATCTTGCAAATTTAATTCCGCTTCAGGCTTGCTTTCGTCATATCCGTGATCAATATGCACAACTGTATCCCAATCAGAAAATGGAACAAATTTATCCATTGGAACAATTGCCTGATACGCTTCCCACGAACCCCAAAAAGCGGCAATATGGTGTTCCTTGTTATCTTTTACAAAACGTTCGGTGCCGTTTTCCGTTAACGTTAATTTATGAAAACGTTTTTTAATTATGCTGCCAATCAATTTTTGACCGCCCGGAAGCTTTGTTATAATTTTTGCAATCGGAGTAATTATGCCAAGCTTTTTTAAGTATGCTTTATAAAAATATTCCATGCTGTCACTTCTAAATTGCAGAATATTATTTAATTTATCCGAATCAAGATAGTACTGACCATGAAAATTCCTAAGCGCGCTCCATTTTGATTCCATTACATAAGAAAGATTATTAATACCAATCATTCCAAAAAGTTTTTTATAAAGATTATACGCGCTTACGCGGCAGCTTTCTCCGCCGCCAATGTTAAAAATATGACCCCAAAAATTACCGCTCAATTCTTTTTTACGTTCTTTTCTGCAAAGATTACGCAGCATTACAGCCGAGTCGCGGTCGGACGCGTACTCCAAAACATTGTCCAAACACTGATGAAACATTATCGCATCTTCGATATCCGCCATTGAAGGACCAATTATTCCCGTCTGACGAAGACTTACCCAATAAGGAAGACCCGATTCTACAATGTATCTTTCCGCTTCGGTTTTGCTTATCGCGTAATAATCAAAAATTGCAGGTTTGATTGGATCGCCCACCCTTCCCCAGTGGATAGGCGGCATACGGTCGCCTGTTGCAGCAATGGAACCAATGTATACAAGGCGGGTTTTTTCCGTTTGATTCAATTCCTTGACAGCTTTAACAATGTTTACGGCAGAGCCTACGTTAATATCCATTGTAAGTTTGGGGTTATAATCAGCCTTTGGCGATACAAGTCCGCCAATATGAAGCACTATATCGGCGCTATCTACGCATTTTTTTATATCGTCATAATTTGATAAATCGCCCCATACTACAGTAAAACCTGCAATTTTTAAAAATGGTTTTAATAATTTTAAATTTTCTTTGGATGGACGCACAAGCGCGACAAGATCAATTTCGTTTATATCGAGTAACAGGGTTTTCATTGTCGGAAACCCCATCGCGCCTGTTACTCCGGTTATAAAAACTCTTTGTTTGTTCATAATCTTTTTAATACATCTTTTTTGGTTAATCCGTTGCTTTTTGCCACATTGTTCCAATTACGAACAGCCATGAACTTCCATAAAAACTTCGGAAAATTAGAAGTTAAATATTGAATCTCCATCGGTTTTTTTGTTTCCATGTTTTGTGCCATTAATTGTAACGCGCAAGTAAGGCTTTTAAACAAATCCCTTTCCTGCGGAAAATGTTTTGTGCGCACGAGCATTTCTCCGCCGCCCTGTCCAATCCCTCCGCCGAATTTAACGCCAGAATGTTCGCACCAGTTTTTAATGATTTCAAATGCTATATTATTCTGCTTGCCTTCATAAAATCCGTTGTTTACGATTGTATATATTATCAAATCTTTTTTATTTTGATTTTTAATTTGATTTTCCAATTCTATCATCATTTTCAACGTATTTGACGGCAAAGAATGCACAAAAAGCGGAAACATTAAAACAATTACATCACCCATAATTATTTCGTTAAACATTTCATTTGTTAATTGTTTTTTGCCGCAATAATATGTATTAATTTCGTTTGATTTATTTATAAAACCTTTTAATCTTTCTATAATGCATTCTGTATTTGATTCGCCTGTTTTCTGACTTCCGTTAATAATGCTTATTTTCATAATTATACCTCTTTAATTTCTTCAAGTGAATTATAAAAGCATACTTTTTTATTGTTTTTCTGCGCAATTTTCCCGATTAATTTTTCCGCTGTTTCCTTTTCATTTTCTGTGGCTTTTCCGTAAAAATGCACAGAATATTCTATTTTGTTTTTGTATCTTCTTGGATGCCGCGTATCTCCTTTATCGGTTTCAAAATACGGCAAAATATAGGGGCAAACGCTTCTATCCATAACATTTTTAACAAACGGACTGAATCCGCCGTAACAATTCTGACTGATAATGATTAATTTATCGCACTTTGAAAATAACTCTCC
>JGI24695J34938_10002449_pt1 | contig 14184 bp, 9 predicted proteins | sample TergutCo191P3_FD_34938 | JGI IMG/M metagenome (IMG submission 34938) | reverse complement strand
AAAGCTATCATTACAAGACCGTCATACATAATGGCGATAACAGCGCCGACAGCGAATTGCAGTTTAAAGCGTATAGCCGAATAAATTAAAATTACCAATAAGGTAAGAGCGATAAGAATGCCTGCCTGATCCGTTAAGTCCTTGGAGAAACGCGAGCCGACATAATCGGAACGAAGAACAGCTATGCTGCCCTTGTTAAAATGTGACTCCAAAACCTGAACTATTTCTGTTGATGTTACTCGTCCTTCTCCCTTGTCTTCCACGCGGATCATGAATTGGCGATCCGCGGTGTTACCCATGCTTTGTACGGAAACGCCCTGAGTAAAACCTGACATTGCGGCGCGTACTTCAGAAATATCTATGGCAGAACTTGATGGGTCTATGTAATGGATAATATAATCGCTCGCATTACTTAGATAGGGATTACTTGTAGTGCTGAACACAAGCTGCTGTGAGCTGACACCCTGATTAACCAATACAGAAACTTCCAGTCCCTCAAGCTCATGCTTCATAGCGGCTGTGAGAGATCCTATCGTACTGTATTCGCTAAAGTTAAAGGTATGAGTTCTGCTCTCCGCTCCCGCTCCGGAAATAACAATGTAAATATTATTTCTGTCATGCGAAAGGGTCGCGTTTACTGAACCGTTCCAGCGAAGACTGACAGCGGCAGGAGCGAATTGAACTTCTTGAATAAGACCTGCCTGAAAATCAACGCCAAGAGCGAAGCCCTTATTAATGATATAACCGCAAATACTGAAGGCGGCGAGTATACATGAAATAATCGCCGCGGGAACAAAGAATTGTGAAAATCGAATCATTTTTTTCATAGACTTACCGCCTTTGCTTTTACCGAATCATTTTGAATGCGCGTCAGCCAGCTGACAGAAAGACCTTTGCTTCGCATAACGTCTGTGCCAAAGTCGAAAATTAGCCTTGAAACAAAGAGCGCTGTAAAGACCGACGAGAATACGCCGATTGAAAGACTGACCGCGAAACCTCTGATTGGGCCTGAACCAAGCTGAGAAAGGAAAAGGGCGGCAATAAATGTCGTGATGTTTGAGTCCATAATCGCCCAGAACGCTTTTCCAAAGCCGGCTTCTACAACGGCTTTTCTGCTCTTGCCAAGACGCATTTCCTCTTTCATACGTTCAAATATAATTACGTTCGCGTCTGTCGCCATACCGATAGTGAGAATAAAACCGGCGATAGCGGGCAGCGTCAATGTAAAGTTTAATGCCGAAAGCACGCTGAACATTATATAAAAGTTTAAAAGCTGGGCTACTACAGCGTTAATTCCCGCTGCCCTGTAATAGACAAGCATGAATAAAAGCACGAGGGCGACGCCGCCAAGGAGAGCGTACAAGCCCTGAGTGATTGTATCTTCACCTAACGAAGCGCCTATGCTCTGCTGGCTCGCGACTTCAAGCTCTACAGGGAGAGCCGCTGTTCTTAAAACAAGGGCGAGATTTTCCGAGCTGTCCTGATCGAAACCGGAAATTGTTCCTCTTTCGCTGATAGCAGCCTGAATTGTCGGATACGATCTTACTTTACCGTCCATAACAATCGCGAGTCTTTTTCCAAGATTCGCTGATGTTAAACGCTGAAAAATTTCTCCGCCTTCTGAACTTAATCTAAAAGCGACATCGGGGCGGCCTGTCATATTGTTGCGTTCAACGTATGCTTCTTCTATATAGTTTCCGTCAAGCCCCACTTCCTTCTTTACGACCACGTAAACAGGTCTCCCGTCTGCTTTATTTCTTTCCTGTTCATCAAGACCGTATCTGTCTTTAGTATAAACGCCAAGAACCATGGTATCGGAAGGGATGATGGAAGAGTTAATAAGGTTTCCGTTTAAATCAAAAGTACCAAATGGGTTCATACCGTAATAATTGTAGAAGGCGTCATTAGCTTCATCATCCAATAAGTGGAAGGTAAGGCTTCCCTTTCCCATGATAATATCATTAATTCTTTCCGGGTCTGCTGTACCCGGGATCTCTACATAGATTTGATCGTTTCCCTGACGGCGAATAACAGGCTCTGTTAAACCAAAACGGTCTATGCGGCTGTTTAAAACTTCCAAAGCGCGGTTCATCGCGTCTACGCGATCTTCCTCATTTAATGAGCGTCCCACTCTTTCGGCAAGCGCTTCCAGGTTTGCCTGTAAAATAATACTTAAGCCGCCTGAAAGATCCAGTCCGAGTTTGACGGCGTTCTTTTGTAAATTTTTTAATTCAAAAATATTATCCGCGAAATTCTGCTCTATTACATCCTGAACTTCTCTCGTATTTGAAAACGCTTCAAGCACATTCCTTGCTGTCCATGTTTCCGGCAAAGGCTGCTTTTTGTCCTTGTACAGTTTCTTCGCAGGCTTTATAAGGTATTCCAATTCGACAGGAACAGCTTCACCGGCTCTGGCGGTACTGATAAGAAGCTGATAATCCGCGGCGGCTGCCTGAGAAGAATAATGCCTTATCTGCTGCCTGGATTCCAACGCCATTGCCTGTTGTTCCTTGGGAGTAAAATAATACCAACGTACCGAAGGCCAGAGGAATAAAAAGCAAACCCCCAGCACGATAAGTAAAATAAAGAATCTATACCGTTTACTCATTGTTATTCTCCGTCTTTTCCTCTTCTTCTTTTTCTTCTTTTTCTTCTTCGCTCTTATCTTCTACTTTTTCTTCTTTAGCGGCTGACTGGCTTATTACCGAAGAAATCGCGCTTCGCAAAAATTCCAGTTTTACGTTATCGTCAGCCTTAATGATAACGGTAGTCTCCTTAACGCTTTGAATCGTTCCGTAAAGACCGCCTATTGTGACAATCTTGTCGCCTTTTTTAAGAGCGGCAATCATTTTCTCAGTTTCCTTGCGCTTCTTACTCTGAGGTCTGATTAACAGAAAGTAGAAAATGAGGATTATGGCAGCAAAAGGAAGCAAACTGCCTAAAAGATTGGGTTCTACAGGCGCGCCGTCAGGACCAACTGCCTGCTGAGCGCCCATAAGTAACGGAAGAATAAATGTATTCATGAAAACATCCTTAAAATATGATATTATTGAATACAATAGCAAAAAAAGGGGCTTTATACAAGAGGTTTAAAGAGGCAAAACGACCTAAAATTTCCAAACCAAGCTTAATCTGGGCTTAATAAGAGCGAAAGAATTTCCTGAAAAATAGTGGGAATAATCCGCGCCTACATCGATATGTAATATTTTGTAAATTTTAAACATTACGGAAAGGTTAAGATTTCCTTTTGCAGCGATTCCGTCATCCCCGGCAAGCCCAAAACCGGAAAAGAAAGACATCCCTATGCCAAAGCGGAAAGTAAAATAAATTACATTGATAAATAATCTCTTTTGAAAGGAATAATTCAAGTCAAAATCGAGAGAGAAAGCTCCGTCTCCGGCGCCTTTTAAACCATCCATATAATCCGCGTAACTGGTTTCCAGGGAAACAGAGGAGTTTAAAAAGAACATGGACATGCAAAGTTCAAAGCCTCCGTTAAAGGTGCTTCTTTTTGATGAAATAAATTCAATGCCTAGGGAATAACCTGCAAGAAATAAATCTGCTCCATATAAATCCCACGCGTCGCCGTAAATTGGAACTATCGGCGTGTACGCTGTTTTAATAAAAAAATCAAATGGCTTACTGTAGCCGACATTAAAAACGCCTGTTTTTGTTCCAATGCCGCTGGGACTTAATATATAAATATCATACGCGCCCGGAATCAGTAATTTATCGTCAAAGACAAGCACCGCTCTTTCTTCGTTAATAACAGTTACTTTAACAGGGATTAATTGACTAAAATCATTTGATAAATAGATATTTGAATCTTTATTAAAATTAACACCCATGATATGCAGAACTCTTTCGTTCTCGCGATCCAGATAAAAAGCTTCCGGTAAAAATCTTTTTATCTGCGGCACATATGTTCCGATTATTTCAAACTGCCTCCATGGCGAGGCATCCGCGCGCGTATCCAATAAATCGAAAGAGACTACACTGTAACGGTATAATCCCGGATGCAATGATACTTCAAAAAATGTTTTTTCTGTGTTTTCGATTATGAAATCTGTATAAAAACCATTATATGTTTGAATTGTTATTTCGTAACGCGAAGCGTACACCTCTTTTTCCCATACAAAACGCTGAATTATACGCGGAACGTCTCCGGAGAAATCAATAAAGTAACCTGCTTCTAATTCGGATGGCTCATCGTCGGCGAAAACATTTAAACAAAATAAGAAATTAATAATTACGCATAAAAGCAAGAAACGAAAATCATTCTGTGCCATACAGAATCCCCATTTCCCTTACCCTTACCCTGCCGGGGCGCGGAACATCCATTATAAATTTACTTTCGCCGGGTCTTCCTCTCCTGTCTATTATATCATCGCTGTTATACGATATCGCTTCCAGCTGCCATATATATGTACCGTTACTGTCAAGCAGCCTGAAATTATCAAAGGTGTATTTTTGAGTGTTATCTGATATTTCTGTCTGAAATATTCTTTCCGGACGCAGAGTGTTTTCTTTTAATATTGTAAGAATATAGGAATTGGCTCCTTCAACTTTTGACCAGCTAAAAACAATGCTTTTGTTCTGCCTTATTTGTTCCGCGCCTAAACGGTAACCGTTGGCGGGAAGCATATTTTGCGGAACAGGAAACAAGGGCCTCATGGACTGCGCCGGCGCTTGCGTTATCGCTTGTTCTTCCGCGATTGTCTCTGTTATTACTTCTGCTTGCACCGGCTGCGTGGTTGATGTTAGCGTAACGCTTTCAGGAGCCGCCGGTTGTGTGTTTGATGTTTGTGTAATACTTTCCGGCGCTGTTGGCTGTGTGCCTGGTGTTTGCGTAACACTCGTCTGCGGCGCAGGCGCTGATATAGGCGCGGGTGTTGCAACTGTTGGCGTAGCTGCGGGCGCAGGTACCGCACGCACCGCGGGTGCGGGTGTTGTTCGTTGCGCGGCACGCGGCACTGGTTGAGGTGACGATGCGGGAGTTGGTGTTTGCGCGGGCGGTGCTTGCGCAAGAGTCGGCGCGGGCGGAGGTACAGGCACTGGCGGCTCTTCATAAACAACAAAAGCAGGTAACGCTTCAGCCTCAATCTCAGGCACAAGTGCGGGAGCGGACAGAGACGTTTCTTCAGTTTTTTCCAGCGGCCGCGATAAATCCTGCCGCGGCGATGCTTCAGGTAAGGCTTCACTCATGGAAACCTGCCGCGCTATTTCTTCCTCGAGTAATGTTTGTTGTAATGTGAGCCGCAGGGTTTGGAATTCTTCCTGTCTCTCCCGCGCTTCCCGCTCCGAGACAGCTTCCAAGCGCCCGTCAGCTTTATCCTGCAAAATAATGACTTCCTTATTTGGCGCTGCTGTTAGAACTTGAGAAACATTGCCTTCCTGTATAATATACGCCTTTCCTTCTGTTATGCGCAATACAGCGCCGCTGTCATCTGAAGAAGCGCTTAAAACAGAACCTGGGGAAGCCTCTACAACACTGTCTCCGAAGGAAAGATGCACAGGCGGGCCATCACTGTTAGAAGCGATGTTTATCTCGCCTGAATAAAAATCGATTTTAAGCAAATCATTATATTTTTGAATGCGTATTAATGTATTTTCGCCTAACTCTATCTGGCTTTCGTCAATATTCAGCTCAGCCCCGGAAAGGCGCGCTACGCGTATCACATCCCCGTTGTAAACAGGAGTATCGGTAAAAAGCCTGTCCCATACTAACCTGTCGTTAAGGCGCCTGTGAACAATGTTCTGTCTTACAACAACTACGCCTGCCTGTGTTTCTGAAGAAGAACGAAAGCTAACATATAAATCCTGATAAAATAAATAGAGGCTTGCGGCGGCTCCGGTTATACAAAATAAAACAACGAAAACATCGAGCGGGCGGTTCGATGTTTTTCTTCGGTCTTTAAAAGCAGAATTATCACTCATTATATAAGCCTGCTACGCGACTGAAGCGATTTTATATTTTTTTTCTTCCGCGTTTGTGTCAACTTTAGATAAATCGGGCGGTTTTATTCCAAGAAGTTCTCTTACTTCAGCGAGTGTTTTTGGCCCTGATGATACAGAAACGTGATTTATAACAGCGAAAATTCTAACAGGTTTTTCCTTTCCCTTAACAGTAACAGAAGGCATTTCCTCTGTTATAAAAAAGTATTTAACCATATTCCATGTGCTCTCTGATATTAAAATGTCGGTTCCAAGCGGTTTATTTAAAGCCTCAATTCTTGAAGCGAGATTTACAGGATCGCCTATAACCGTATATTCCATGCGGACATCAGAACCCAATTGTCCCGCTGTAACTATGCCTGTGTTAATTCCGCATCCGATATTGATAGGCGGGTCTCCGGGATCTCCCGGCAAACGCGCTCTGTTAAGCGCGACAAGCGCCTTACGCATTAGAAGCGCGGCTTTTACGCCGTTAAAAGCGTCTTTCGCGGGGCTTCCCGCCGTGTAAGCGGTTCCCCAGTGAGCCATAACAGCGTCACCGATAAATTTATCTACAACGCCGTTTGTTTTTTCTACGCAGTCAATCATCTGTGTAAAATAATTATTAAGCCACGATACTATTTTGTCAGACGCTTCTTTGCCGAATTCATTTGTAAAATTTTCCGATTTCTCTGTAAAGCCGCGTATATCCGAGAAAAAAACCGTAGCGTGCTTCGGTAAGCCGCCCGGTTTAATCTGCCCTCTCATCGCTTTAATAGCGATCTCGCGGTTTGTAAAACGCCCGAAAATTCCCAAAGCCTTGCTCATTTTTTGGAAGCTCGCTGTTAAAAAGCCAATTTCGTCCCTGCTTTTTGGCGTTAAATCAAGTTCAAAAACACCGCCTTCTATTTTTCGCGCGGCATTGGAAAGAATTTTTAACGCTGTAGAAATTGTTTTAGAGAAGAACCAGATAAAAAGAATTGAGATAAAAAGCACGGCGGCGGCTAAATAAATATTTCTGCGTGTTGTAATTTTTATTCCTTCAAAAAGTTTGTCGTATTCTATGCTTGTAAAAACAATAGAAGAGCCTTCGTTCATTTTAGTATACGCTATAAAATATTTAGTACCCTCGTCTTCGCGCAAATCCTGCATGTTACGCGAAGGACTTATGCGGATATTGCGCACATATTCGCGGTTTCCGATATTGGCGCCTGAGAGCACCATATTTATATCGGGATGAATTAAAATATCGCCTTCGCCGTTTATCATATAGGTTTTGTTAACAGACGAACTAAAACTATCCGTTAAGTTCTGCGGATAAAAAAGAATGGTTAAAGCGCCTCCCTGGATTGGATAATACAACGCTAAAAGATTTTTAGAAAAATGAGGGGAAGCGTTTAAAAAAACAGATTCGCCAGCGGCAGCGCGCCGGTAATAAATATAATTTTCCTTAAAAAAAGAATAAACCAGGGAAGTGTTTAAATCGTTCGCGTTAAAGAATTGCTTATTAATTAAAAAATGCTCGTCATCGTTATCCTGAAAAATTAAAGCGGCTATTTGTTTGTTTTGCTCAAAGTAAAAATCGCTCGCCCTATGCGAAAGTGAGCTGTCAATACCTGCGTCTTTAATTATCTCAAGCAGCACATTAGAATTGGAATGCACGCTGTCCAGCGTGTAACTGGCTTCCGCCGATGAACGCCTGTTAACGTCAAAATTATTCGCCTCGGAAGAAACTTCCAAATCCTGCCTGACAAAATACGAAACCAGGAAAATTATAATGCCAAGCGATGCAACAATGAGGCTTGTAATTATCGTAACAAGCTTTGCCCCGATAGAAAACCTGATGAATTTATCGCTATACCTGCTTTTACCGCGCTTATTTGAATAGTTCATAACTTTATAGTAAATTTTCGGTAAATTTTAGCAAAAAGTTATCAGTTTCTGCCCAAAAGCGAGGCGTATTCTCTTTCATAACGCTTTAACTGCGGATGCTCAGGAGCGATAGCAAGCGCCTGCCTCAAATAGTGGACAGCCCTGCGTTCTTCGCGGCGGTTATGATAAAGCTCGAACATGGAAATAAGAGCGTCAAGATTCCTTGGATCTTCAAAGAGACTTGAACGTAAATCGCTTAGAGCGTTATCCTGATTTGTCTGCAAACGGCTGCGAAGAAAGAAAAAACGGCTTTTTACCGTGCCTGAGCTTGATGAATTTATTCTGCTTTCTATAAGGCGCGTCGCTTCGTCTCTTCTGTTATTGTCGATTAAAGCTGAAATAAAAATTATCGTGTAATCGTTATTCGAAGTATCTCTTTCATAAAGTTCTCGCGCGTAACTAAGCGCTCTCGCGTTATTTCCTAAACCTCGTTCAACAGTGTATCCGTCTGATAAATCCTGAACTGTACGCCTGCTTGTAAGAATGCGGTTTAAAAAACCCTGCGCTTCCTGCCATCTTTCTCTTTTTACGGCATCCCTTAAACTTAAACCTAAAACATCAACAGAAGAACCCGCTGTTTGCTGAAGACGAACGAGAAATTCCCTGCCCTCAGTTTGCTCCTCAGGTTTTTGAGATTCCATAAGCAAGTTAGCTGTATAAACCATAGCCTGAACATCATTTGGATTCGCGCGTAAAATTGAACGCAAATAATTTAACGCCGAATCGCGGTTACGATTCCCCTCAGCCTGAACTCTTGCCCGCAGGTAAAGATAATTTCGATTATTGGGATTTATCGAGGCATAAGTATCCAAAGAGGAGTTGGCTTGGGGAAAGAGTCCCTGTTCTATCAAAATTGACGCTCTGAGCAATAAAAACTCACCATCCCTTGGCGCTGCTCTTAAAATTTCGTCTACCGCGTTTAGCGCGCGGTTTAATTCGTTATTCGCGAAATATGAAATAGCAAGCTGCCTTCTTATTTCTTTTGAGTCCGGAAAACGAATAGCAAGCTCCGAAAAAAGAATTACAGCCTCATTTGTATTCCCGCTGAGCCGCCTAAGCCTCGCGATTCCAACTTGCGCCGAGTAACATTCATTGGAAATTTGATAAGTTTGACTAAAAGCGGCCTCTGCGTCACGGTAACGGCCGGCTTTTTCATGAATTAGACCCCTAAAAAAAGGCGGCAAAACCGATTTGGGGCGTAAATTTCCGGCTTTTTCCAGATTTTTAAGTAAATTAGCGAGAATTTCGGCTGAAGTTTGGTCATTTACTACAAAAAAAGGCAAAATATGCTCATAAAAATCGTTAGAATCGGGCGGCGGCTGTACATAAACGCCTTTTTCCGCTTCTCTAATGATACGGGTATAAGCTGATGTCTGCGGAAGATCGACAGCCGGAAGAACCGCGGGGGAATCGGGGTAAACAAGCCTTATAAACATGACATTAAATGCGTTCATTAGCCTTCCAAACTCGGTATTACCCAGTTCGCGGCTGCGAATTAATTCAAGCGCCGCGAGCATCGAGCTTAAAACCCCGGTTTCGGTTAAATTGCGTATTTCTTCGGAAAGACTACCGGAAGCCGAGTCCGGCGCGCTTAAGCTGTTAGTGGTGTCATTATCATTATCGAAACCGCTTTTTTTTGAAGATTTTTCTGATCCGCCTTTCGCGGCGGCACTTTCCGCGCAGAAGAAGACAAGCAGAGTCGCCAGAATTAATATAAATACGCGATTCCGGTCATTTAAAATCACTTTTAATAATCCACAAATTTAAAATTTCCCAAATAAAGGGAAAGACAGATATACAAAAGCATAACACAATGATAGTATAAGAAACAATGGATTTAAACGGAAAATACAGATTTTTTGTTAATTTCACCATATTATTATCGGTTTTTCTTACTTTTTTATCTTGCGGGATCCTTGATGAAAATAGCGATATTGACTCTTACTATGTCACAGGCTCTGGTGAAAATAAAGATAAATTCAAAGTGCTTTTTAATCTGCTGCAAAAAGAAGAAGGCGGCAGTGAAGGTGAATTTGCCGTAACAAGAGAAATCGCGGCAAGCCTCGCGCGTCTTGGCGAATACGAAAAATTGATTCATTTTTTAAGCGCCAGAATAATAAGAAATCCTTCTGACCCTTACAACGGTTACTATTACATGATGATAGCTTACGCGCATATTCAAAGAAATTCAGAACCCATAGCCGCTCTTTATTTTGATATGATTTTAAAAAATTATCCTGATCTTGTTATAAACGATGAGTCATCCATACACCTGGTATGCCTAAAGCATCTTATCGAAATTAATGATATACCGGAGCGTCAGGCGTGGTATTACAATGAGTTAATTACAAGATTCCCGGAAAAAATCGATTTGGGAACCGCTTATTTTATGCTTGGGCTTGCGAGTGAGCAAATTGGCGACTGGAACGGCGCCATCGCTGCGTTTACAAATTATTTACCCTTTACAGGAACAATAATTCCAGGTTTTCCTAACGCGGACCAGTACGCCAAGCAGCATGTAGACTACAGCCGCATAACAAAGGACTGGACATTTGAGAGCCTGCCTGCGCTCAGAGCCGCTATCGAGGCAGCCATTGACGCCGGTAGCCCCAATACGCTTATGCGGTATCAGGCAAAAGCCAACTTTTTCGCGCGATCATGGGAGCAAATGGAAGCCGATAATGTAAGAATGACAGCCTTTAATCTTTCGCAGTTTATGTACGGTAACAGAATTAGATACGCTCCTACCCTTGACGCCTCGTCAAACGCGAATGAAGCTTTTTTAAGAACGACAGGCTGGTCTGTTTCGCTTAATGTTTGGTATTTGTATTTTAGAAAGATTAACTTTCCGCAGGATCCTGAGATACATGGACGCTGGGAATGGGCAGGGATTTATTACGGAGAAAAATTCTAAATGCTAAATTATAAACTAATCAAAAGTGTAAGCCTTATAGAATTTTTATGGGGTCCTGCCTGTGCTCAAAAGCACTTTGCTCATCGCAAAGTACTTTTCTGTAAGGAAGCCGCTTTGCGGCATCAAGGACCCCTTAAAGCATCAATTAGGCTTACACTTTTAAATATAATTTTCATTTTCGCAATAGCATTTTTCTTCATAACGAGTAACGTAAGCTTATTCGCTGGGGAGGAGGAGAGGCCGATGCGCGGCGTAAAGCCCGACCCTTCGCTGCCTTTTCCCACGCGCACAACTACTTATTTATTTGAGCCCGCGCCTAATTCGCTGTTAACGGAAAAAGCGCTTTCTCAGCCGCTTACTCAGCATTACATCGCGCAGTATTCAAGCCCGCACGGCGTAAGAACGCTTAACGCGATTATGGAAAGAGCCGCTCCCTATCTGCCATTTATAAAAGAAGAGGTAGCAAAAAGAGGGCTTCCGCCGGAACTCGCGTACCTTCCAATAATTGAGTCCGGTTTTCAGATAACGGCAAGAAGCAAATCGGGTGCGATGGGCTTGTGGCAGTTTATGCTTAATAGCATTTCACCTTACAACATAAGGGTAACAGATCTAATAGACGAGAGGCGCGATTTTGTTAAATCCACTCACGGCGCTTTACAAAAACTAGAAAACGAGTACCGGCAGTTAGGCTGCTGGGAAATGACTCTTGCCGCTTATAACTCAGGTCTTAACGCCGTAACGCGCACTATTAAAAAAACCGGTAAAAATGATTATTGGGAACTCAGCGTCAAAAAGGAATTAAGACCGGAAACGATTAACTTTGTGCCAAGGCTTATTGCCGTTTCTCATGTTGTGTCTAACCCAAGAAAATACGGCTTGATTATCTGGCACGAAAAATTTGAATGGACAGCGATTCCCCTGCCTCGCCAGGTTTCTATCGACTTAATCGCGGAAGAAACAGGATTGGAAAAAGATATTTTACGTAAGCTCAACGCGGAATTGCTCCAGGGTATTACACCCGCAGACAATAATTACCGTTTAAAAATACCGGCGGACTATGAAGAAAAAATTACGGAACTTTTTAACCGTGAAGATTTAAAACTGATACGCTATTTTTACCATGTTGTCCGCCAGGGCGATACCTTGTGGTCGATGTCACGGAGCTACGGCACGACTGTCGGCATGATAGAACAATATAACCCAGGGTTGAGCAGCCGTTATTTAAAAGTGGGTGATACTGTCGTAATCCCGGCATTGAATAACGCAACCCCGCCGCCTGTAAGACAGATACCTGCTGCGGCAAGCGGCGCCGCTAGCGTAAAAGGTACCCATATTGTGCAAAAAGGCGATACTTTATGGTCTATAAGCAGAAAATACGGGATAACGCCCGAAGCCCTCGCCGCGTCAAACGGAATGCAATTAAATGAAATTCTCCGCGAAGGAAGAGCTATAAGAGTGCCGACAATAGAGTAAAAGACGACATTAAAACATCGTCTTTCTACTAAGGACAAGGGTAAGTTGATGAAGAAATTATCAGCATTATTATTAATACTTTTAAGCGCGGCGCAGCTTTACGCACAAAGCGTGGCGCAGCAAAAAAGCGACGCAGAGATCGGGTTTTCAGGTAATATAAAATGGGATGCGGCAAATATTGACGTGCGGATTTCTGTCGATCTTGCTAAAGCAGGCGTTAAGCTTCCCGCCGGGAGAACTTACGGAGAGACTCTCTTAAAAGATGCGTACCTAAATAAAACGCGTCCCTTTCTTTTATCTTTACAATACGATTCTTCCACTATCCTTGGCGATCTTGTTGACAAAGGCGAGCTAACTCTCGCGCAAATAGACAGCTTTATGTTAAGTGCCGTCTCTAAAGCGCCTTCGCTTTCGCCTGATATGAGGCGTATTATTTCTTCCCATACCATATCGCTTTTAAAAATCAGCTCATCCCTTTTGCGTCATACCCGTTCTTCTCCCATTACAAGAATATTGAATCCTGTTTCTACAGCGCGGTATACGGGAATTGTAATCATTGCGGTAGATGAACTTCCTGTTTACGGCATGAAGAGTAAAACCCTTGCTGTTCCCTGTCTCTTTCCAAAAATTTGGGACAGTGAAATGAATTTAATTTACGAACGAAATATGCTGGAGATAAACAATACGGCAATGGTAACTTATTCTACTGCTGATAATATTTTTAAAACAGATAATCCTTCCGGGCTTTCCAAGGAATTACAGAAAGTTGTTGGGGACAAACCCTTGCGCGTATTCGCGAGCGGCGTTTTTGGTTCCAAACCAACGGATATTATTATAGACAGAAACGACGCGATTACAATTATTTCTTCCGAAGAAAATCGCCGCCTCTTATCGCAAGGCAGGGTTGTCTTTATTCTTGATAATGCTGTACTAGAAAATAAAATCGAAAATTAATATTTTTTGATAATTAACTTGCCCATTACCGCGGTGACAATCTGCTGGAATACTATGCTCAAAACCGCGGGAAGAACAGCAGCTTCCGGGAAAAATGTTACAGCAATTGTCATTACCGCGCTGTTGTTTCTAAGTCCGCCAGCGAACACAAGCGAAATCTCTTTTTCTTTTTCGCATCTTGCGGCAATTCCGTAAAGTTTAGCGAGAATAAAACCAAGGCTTGTAAGAACTACGCAAAGGGCGGCGATTACCCAAACAAGCGGATCGTTAAATTTAATTACATGGGCGATTGCCGAAGAGTTAGCCGCGATTACAAGCATCAGGCAAATTTTTGCCAGGGGATTTAGCGCAGGGCATATCGCGGACGGTATTTTTCCCTTGCTTGTTTCGTTTAACAAAACGCCAAGAATTGTAGGAACCACAACCATAAAAATTAAGGAAACCGCAATGCCGCTCATATCCATCGTTGTTTTCGCGCCCGCGAAAATAAAAAGAGTCGCAGGAACTACAAGGGGCGCAAGCAAAGTATCTAAAAGAATTAGGGTAAGCCCAAGAGCCTTGTCTCCTTTAAAAATTGTTACCCAGATAAAACCCGAAACTGCCGTGGGACCCGCGAATAATAAAATAAAACCTGTAATTATTTCTTTGTTTGTAAAAATTAAAGAAGACGAGCCAAGAGCGGCAAGCGGCATAAGAATATGGCTAGTAAAAAAGAAAAGTAAAATTAGAATTGGGTTTTTTGCAGCGTTTCCCAATTCCGAAGCCGTAAGTTTTAAAGCCCCGGAAAAAGTCATTACTGCAAAAAGAAAAATAACAAAGGGGCGAAATATAATAAAAACACCCGGTAAAAATAAACCAAGGGCAACAGCAAGCGGTGTTGTTAAAGGGATAAAACGATCCAAAAAGCTGTCAATTTTGTGAAGCAAAGAAGACACTAATTCTCCAATATGGTAATTTCTACCCTTCTGTTTTTGCGC
>JGI24695J34938_10002447_pt1 | contig 14190 bp, 17 predicted proteins | sample TergutCo191P3_FD_34938 | JGI IMG/M metagenome (IMG submission 34938) | reverse complement strand
GCCGATTGATGTAATGAGCCACGCGAGTTTGTTTAAGCTTAAGGGTATTGATTATCTTAAAGATCATCGTATCTCGCTAGGTTGCCTGTCTGATAAAGCCCTCATATGGTATCTGGAACAGCACCCTGAAATCAAGCAAATCATCTTCGCTTTTGATAATGACGTAGATGGTAAAGCCCCTGACGGTTCGTCTCGTAACCACGGGCAGAAAGCGGCAGTTAAATATGCTACTATCTACGCTGAACTCGGTTACGATACCGCCATTCAGACCCCGACAACTAAAGATTTTAACGAGGACTTGGTTGAACTAAAAAGTAAAAAAGCGGCGATAAAGACGGTAGAGCGAGAAACCGACAGGGAACGAGATGATGATGGACTTGAGCCGTAATTACTTTTTTCCATTAAGTAAGACCACCCCATACCCATACGGGAGGGCGAAACACAGCGGCGTCCTGAATAGTGAGAGGAATTACAGTTCATGAGCTACTATTCCGCGAGGGTTTCATGCGCCAAAATGCTGTTTTTTTAGTATTTTGTGTGCAGTACCCCAACTTCGTTGGGGTTGTTGCAGTTCATGGCTTACCATGAGCTGTAACGAGCAGGACGATAAGCTTAAAATATGAATCTTTACTTGCTTTATTACCAACTATAAATATGGTATTATATGAATATGAAACAAAGTAAAGGAGTTTAAAAATGCGCTATATTACCGGTAAACATGCCCTTAATCTTCCATGCTCACTACTGACGGGCGGCGATTGGCACTGCTCGGCACTAAGGTGGGAAAAGGTTACATTCGCAAATAGTGAAGATAGTTTTTTCGGCGATTATGGTATTGAATACTATTCATCAGTACCAGAACATGAGGGGACATATGCCGTTGCGAATCATATCCGCGCTTTGCTTGACTTGCTTGTAACCGGAAATTACAGCGTGGCTAAAGGAATGAACCGTGATTTTATCGGCAATGATGACTATAACGATGAAATTTTTAATAAAATTGCGGAAATGAAAGTGTTGCCGCATTGGAAAGCAATTGATGCCTTTATCGGTAGCGAATATTATAGCAAATGGCTAAATTATAAGGAAGGGGCAAGGTTATGAGCAAATGGCGGGATAGTCATGGTAAAGTAATGGTTTCATTTATGGAACATTTAAACACCGTTACAGGCGAATTTATATTAAAAGGTGGCACGGCTTTATATCTGTGTTATAAGCTTGATAGGTTTAGCGAAGATATTGATTTGGACGGAAATGAAAGAGGGCTTATTAGGGTAGTTGACGCATTTTGTATCCAAAACGGCTATTCATATCGGGTTGGCAAGGAAACCGAAACTGTCGAGCGATGTTTCATAAACTACGGCAACAACGAAAAACCGCTGAAAATTGAAGCTTCATACCGCCGTAAAAACATTCCGCCCGATGAAACCGATACAATAAACGGTATTCTGGTATATAAAATCGAGCCGCTTTGCGTTATGAAAACAAATGCTTACGCCGGACGGGATAAGATTCGCGATTTATATGACATCACATTTATCTTCAAGCATTATTATGAACTTTTGTCACCGCAGGTCATCGCTCTTTTACGCGGTGCGGTAGAATATAAGGGCATAGAGCAGTTTGATTATGTAGTCAGGACGCAACCTGATGAGTTGATAGATACTGATAAATTAGCCGATGAGTTCCTTTATATGTACGATGGACTTGGACTGATGTTTGATGAAAATGAGCGAAATCTTATAGAAAGCAATGGGTGTCATGAAGCAGAACGTCCGGATGAAGATAACGAAGAAGATATGGAAATATAGATAAAAACACAAAATCGAAAGGCAGACGGTGGGTCTGTCTTTTTTGTGTATTAATATACTTTTTTCCATTAGGTAAGACCACCCCATACCCATGCGGGAGGGCGAAGCCCGACCAAATGCCGATTATGGCGGGAATACAGAAATGTTCCATTTCCCTTAATACAGCTTGAAAGCAGAGCTTTCAACAACATTTTTAAAACAATTTCCCCGAAAAATAAATGTTCCTAAAGGAGGAGTCTATGCCCGTAAACAAGGACAAAAATGTCCAGATAACTGTAGTACTGTCGCAGAAAATGTACGATGAAGTTAAGTCACTTGCGGCAGTTAGGCACATAAATATTTCAGAAGTAGTCCGTGGTTTTATCGCGAAAGGTTTAACGGTACAGTTCTATCAAGATAATATCGACTTCTTATCCGGTATAATCCGTCAAGAGGTCAAAGCTGAAATCGGTAAACAGGCTAACCGCCTTGCTGCCATGCTATTTAAGATTGGGGTTATCTCCGCAGGCAATTATTTCATGGCGGCGCGAACGCTCTCCGATGTAATCAGCCCATCCATGCAAGAAGATTTTAAGGATATTAATTCCAATGCCAGAAAACTCGGTATTGACTATATGAAACTTAGTGGTGTTGGTGTGGTTGAGTTTTTGGAAGATGCCGATGATGTGGAAGCAGCGGTTAAAAAACTTAAAACCGATATTTCAGAGTTATAGCCTATGTCGATAATCGTGTATAAGCAACGCTTCGCACCGCCAAAAGACCGCGCTACCCCGATTAAAAACTATCTTCATATTGGCTATATCGCCATGCGTCCCCGCTCAATGAAAAATGAGGACGGCATACACGGTCTTTTTGGCTATTTATCCCCATCAGAGCCATGCGGTAAGATACCGTGGCAAGAAACGGCTAAGTATGTCAGGCAATTATCAAAAAATAATGTCAACATCTTCCGCAGTATTATTTCCTTTAATCGTGCCGATGCAGACGAGTTAGGTCTAATATCGCAAAAGGATTGGCGAGAATATGTCAAGCATCACATCCGCACTCTGGCAGAGAAAAACGAAATCAGTATCGAAAACTTAGGTTGGTGCGGTGCTTACCATAATGAAGGCAATCACCCCCACCTCCATATCGTTTTCTGGGATCGGGAGCAAGCGATAACGAAAGATTTTGTCGCATGGCAGATATGTAATGATATCCGGATTGCTTTAATTAAATCTACTTTTGAATTAAGGATTAAAGAGCTATATGAGAAAAAGAAACTCGCTAATGATAATATTACAAGCGGTTATGATGAAGCGGTTTCAGATTTTGATACCTTTATGAAAGATATGAAAGCAACGGATTTTAAGGAAATCAAATCTAAGTTTGATACCTTTGCCGATAAAGGCAAAATGAATATCACTCAGCTTTATAATTCTGATAAACAGCTAAGTGAAGTTACGGAGGAACTATTTAAGCTTCGATACCTAATTCCAAAAGGCGGCAGAATCGCTTATAAGTTACTGCCGCCGGAAATAAAAGATAGTGTTGATAAATTGGTCGATATTCTTATCCGCAATAATACCTATTTACAGACAGCGGTTAAGCAGTACATCGAAAGTCAGGTGAATCTTAAAAAGCTTTATAACTCACTTGATGACCCCGAAAAGCTTAGAGAATACCGCGCAAAGTGCGAAACCGAAGCTAAAAAGCAAATAAGCTATAAAATCGTTAAATCAATCAAAGCGATTGTTTCTAAGGAATATGGTGTTAAAGAAGCGGAGTTTACTGCCGCGCGGAAGCAGTTTTATGCGATTGAACTAATGCGGGAGATATTAGACTTTTTTGCAAGGGGGTATGTCGCTAACAACTCCGAGGGGGTTGAGAAAGAAAATAAAACTTTCGGCGATTTATCGGAACGCGCTATCAGGGAGTGGTATTTAAAAAATAAAGATAAAGGCGGCATGGAGTTTTAGTAAAGCTTCATGCTTTTTTGCTTTTAGGAAGGACTTAAATGAATGTAGGTGCATTTAGTAAGCGAGTACCGCTTACTCACGAAAGATATGGAAACACAACAATAAGGCCGGAGTCGGCATATCAGTTTAGGGAAGGGCATCCATGCCACGGGTGCTTGTTTACTCTTAAGACCCAAAACCCTAGCTGTATGACCGGCCGTTACCCTGATGCAAATAATTGTATCAATGCTTTCTATAAAAAGATGATGGCGCGTCGCGCTAATTGTAACTGAGTCAACTAAATTAATGAAAGGATGGTTTAATCATGAATGACCGCGAAAGATTTACAAAACTTCTAATGGCTGATTTAAGGCAAAAAGGTTATGAAGCCATATTAGATGAAAATGAAATAAAAGTTACTAAGGAAGGGATTCCAGTAACTGACATTTTAGGAAGCGGTGAGTACCGCTTATACCGGAATACCCATTCTGATGAGTATCTTCGTGTCCGTTCCATTTATGAATCTTTCAGGGAAGCGTATAACCTATACGAAATAGGCACACCGGTATCGGCACAACCAACGTACCGCATCCTATGTGAGTTTGGTGATTGTATTTTAGCGGCGGCCGTTAAGAGCTTGGGTTTTATGGAGTTTGTGACATGGCAACAAGATACGGAAAAGACGCGGGTTGATGCCGGGCATTATACGACGGACTATAAAATGGCAAAACAGGATTTAGCTTTAAGGGCAGGGCTTATCGACCGTAACAAGATGTTTAGTGAAACAGAATTAACCGTGATACATCAAGGGCTTTTATATCTTGGCACTAATTATCCCGACCTAACATCTAGTCAGATGAAAAGTGTTGGTGAGATTATCGAAAAGATTGAGATGATTGTGCCGGTGATTAAAGACCGTGACGGGTATGAACAGCACAACCTCTTACCGGAGGACGGTCTTGAAATATAAACTTAATATCATTACTTAAATTTACTGTAACTTAAAAAAAATTTCATTATGGAGGAATCGCAATGATTAAAGAAAATAAATCGAAACACCAAATCTTCAAATCCAGAATGTCAGGTAATGCAAAACTGATTATCATATTTGTAGCCTGTATCATCTCGCTCTTATTTATAATAGCATTTTTCGTTTTTGGCTCATCGAAAACTGATAGTGAAATGAAAGATGCAATAAGTGCGGCTAAATTTGAGGGCATTGAGTATGAGCTATCGGAAACTACCAAATATCTTGAAAATCTCGGAGCTTTCGTTAATGAAAGCCAGGAACTTGTATCAACCAACTATCTCGAAAGTACTATGAAAAAAGAAGCGATTTTGGATAAGATATCCGAAACTAAAAAAATCATCGAATTGCTGATTAAGAACGGTGAGGATATGGCTAATAGGCAGAAAAATGATAATACACTGATAAAATCATATCTTCTTACGCTAAACCAGTCACTCGAAGAATCTAAAAATGAACTTTATCTTATGATTAATTCCGACAATCAAAACATGCGAAACTTGCTTGATGAAAAAGTGTTTTCACTAAATCTATTGCTTGATAATCTTAAGGAGCAGATAACGGTATCAAAAGATGAAACCGGTTCACTACTCAGCAAATTGCGCGACTTAGTTATTAAAAACGATACTGCTGTTACGGAATTATTAACCGTTTCGTTTGCGGACATGAAAGAGGGGTTTGAGTTAATAAATGAAGAACATAACCAATTATTAATTGAATTAAACGAACTCCATACTATCGCTCTTGATACAGAAAACAGTAACCACTTAGATATGCTTGATATGATAGAGCAAATGGAGCTTCGTTTAATTACAGACAGTTCCTTATCTTTATCGACATTAATTAAATACATTGATGACCTTAGTGACAGCACATATGCTAATCACTTGGTTTTATTAAATCAAATGTTTAATGACCATGACGCGGTAATTATGGCGGTTTGTGATTTAAAATCGTCAGTTATTAGCATGATGGAAGATAATCAAACTGAGCTAATCAATATCCTTGATGATATGAAAGTCCGGTTATCAGATGAAAATGCCTCTTCTTTATCAACGCTGGTCGGACATATGGAGAAGTTGGAAGCAGACTTAAATGAATATCTGACTAATTCATTCGGCAGCGTTATAGATGAAATCGGCAGTAACCACAGTTCTTTGATTGATAAGATGAATATTATTGACTTCGGAAACCGGGAAAATGCAAATAAAAACCAAAGTGATATTTTAGGAGCGCTTAATCAGATGTCGGAACAGCTTGCAGATGGGATTGGATATCTGGAATCCGCAACAGATGAAGCAGTTTTAGGCTCAAAAAATTATCTTAGCGGTGAGTTAAGTGATTCTATTGATTTTCTTGACGCTAGATTATCAGATGTAGAAGCTTCAAATAATGATACGGCTGATAAAAATCGGAATGATATCTTAGGGACACTAAGTTTTATGACACAACACTTAGCCGATGGGATTAATTATTTAGAAACCGCTAATGATGAGATTGTTACTGATACGAAAGATTATCTTGGCAGTAAGATTAATAATTCTGTAGATACATTAAATAACCGTTTATCGGATTTGGAAAATAAGCTAAATTCAAACCACAATCAGCTTTTTCAATCTGTCAGTAGTGGCAAGGAGTTATTGGCGGCCGCATTACTGACTAAGGGGCAGACGGTCGCCAATAATGCTACCTTTAGGCAGATAAATGATGCTATTTTAGCAATTGAGCAACGCATCGAAGTTGGTAACATGACTGGTGAAATAGAGTATGTGTATCATTATCATGTTATGAGTGACGGAGCAAATACCGCTGTTAATGACAGTAATTCGCTAGATGCTGATACTTATCAAAATAAAGGCGGTTGTTTTCATAATCCGGTTTATCATGCTCATACCGGTTCTGGTAATACTAGTTGCTATCGCTTTACGGCTCACTCTCATACCGGTTCAAATTCATCAAGAAGCGGATGTTATCAGGGAAATGCTATGTCGCATAGTCATGTATCGGAATGTGGTTATTATTCTGAACCGGATTATTGTTTTTCGCACACTTGTGATGGTAATGGATATGCCGGTCATGGCAATGCAAACTCTAATAACGGTGAATGTTCCCAATGCGGGCATATGAAGCATGGGGCAAATTATGTTCAGAATTGGAAAACCGGGTATCGTAGCTGCACTAATTCTTTAAACAGTAATTACGCTTTGTCATGTAACAATCAACCATTAAATATTAATTCACAAGTCTCTTGTGGTATGACACCTTCAACTATTATTGCCTATAGCATATCATGTGGCAGGCAGTGGGCGCAGATTGTTAAAGCAACGATTGTTTGGTAAATAGGAGGAACACATTGAAAGATAGATTAAATTTCATTATTTCGGTATTTGAACAGCTTTCCCTTAACGGCTTTAAAGCATATGCGCCACTGGAAAAAGGGACAAACCGCATTGCTGACATTGCTCTTGATGGAAATATCATTGCGTATTTTACCAAAGATGAGAATATCGAAAAGCACCCATACGCCGAAGTTAAGGAAGCTACTATTGATAAGCTAAACGATATTCTAAGAAAAACAAAAACGATTTGCAATTTCTTAGATGAGCAGAATTTCTTCTCCGATAGTGAATTATCCTTACTTTACATAAGTCTTGTGAAAGTTCGGATGATGACGGATAGTGACCTTACGGTTAAGGAAACACAAATTCTTGACCGGTTAATTGAGAAAATCGAGAGCATGGTTTCGAGGCTTGGCGAAATGGCTTTAGATAATAGTCATGATAATGAGCTGGATGCGGAAATGGAGGGCGAAGAATTATGAGGTTAAATATAAAGAAAACAGATGCCCTGCTTGATTTCTTATACTATAAGCGAGAACTTAAAAAGAAGCTTTCCCTCATGACGGTTGACGAGTACATGGATGAGCCCATCGGTTTTGAGGTATATGGTTATATCGACAAACTACTCGACCACTATTCTGATAAAGAAATGAAGTTGATTCTTAAAAATCAGGATTTTCTAATGACAGTATTTGGCATATAGATATTTATATTTTCTAATGTGCGGAAAGGATGAAGGAATGGACGTAGAAAATATTACATCGCTTGATAAGCTTAAAGATATTGCAAACAGTATAAATACCGATTCCGAATTTATTATTTTTGTCGGTTTAGCTGGGGAGGGAGTACCTGATGCCAAAGAATGAATTTAAGCTTGATAAAGTAAGTGTCAGGTTAGTACAGGATGCGCCGCTTTTTTCCGAAGAACCAGTGAACAGCCCAAGTAGTGCGGCACATCTTTTGGGTAAGCATATTTGTGATTTTGACAGGGAAGTCGTAGCAATTGTGAATCTTAATAACAGGAATATGCCGATAAATGCGCATATCGTAAGTATTGGAGCAATTGATTACGCGGTAGCCCACCCACGCGAAATTTTAAAGGTTAGTTATTTATCTAATGCCAAGTCACTTATAATGCTACACAACCACCCCTCTGGGGATGTCCAACCAGGCCTTCAAGATACGAAGCTTACTAAGCATATGTTAGAGCTTTGCAAGATGGCCGAAATTCCCTTAATAGATCACATTATAGTCAGTAACCGGAATAATGAGTATAAATATTTTAGTTTTACAGATGAAGGTGTCCTTGATTATCTTAAGGGGGAGCTTAGTAAAACGTCCCCCTGGGTTGATAAGGTTGCTGATGTAGGTGAATCATATTCTACGACTGATAAGTTACTATCTTTTGGTTTTGAGTATACTTTTGGCAGGCGCTCTTTAGATGGTGTGGATAAAATTCTTGCCGGGTTCACTACGCTTACAGAAGCTAAAGAATATGTTGATAAGGTTAAAAATGATTTTACCACTGATGGCTTCTTTTTCGTAAAAGCGCCAGAAGGCGAGTATATCTATGGCTGTGATTTTAATGAACAGAGCATCTGGTATGAACCTGACGAAAGGGCTTATGTTTACGATAACCGGATTGATGGTATCGCGGAACTTAATAAAGACGGTGTGCTGATAAAAGATGATGATTATAGTTATGAGCCGAATGATTATTGTGAGGAAGATGACATGGAAATATGATAGGTAAAATGCTGATGCCGCCGAAGATGGCGGTTTTTTGTTGAAGGGAGGAAGCCATTTTATGGCAAACCAGTCTTTTTGGAGTAATGCCAATACTTTAATTGAAACCGGAATTGAGATATATAAGTTGATGGAGCAGACGGGGAAATCGAAAAGCTTTTCGTATGATACGTCGGTAGAAAAGATTACAGACGGTGTTCTGCTTATATCAGATGATAAGGAATTTCTTTTAGTTATTAATAAAGAATCAAAGTTAGCGAAAGCATTATCTGATTTGGTTATCTCCTACGGTGAAGATAAAGCCGGATACCTTGTATATCCGGGTGAAAGGTCAGCTATACCGCTATTCGAGCTATCAAAGATAGATGAAAGCATCCGGGATTATATTATCAGCGAAGAAAGCTTAAGAGCTACGCTTTGTGGTAACTACCCCGAATATGTTAAAACCTACAATGCGATTGCACCGCCTGGAGTAGATATAAGAGATGCCGATGCACCGCCGAGTTTATATCTTCAAAAGCAACTTGATTTAGCTTCTGATGAAGTCCGTTTTCAGGTAGCTGAATTTCAAGATGTTTACGAAGCTAATAACCATGTTTTTGAAGATGTGATGGAACTGGAAAGGTAAACATGAAGAATTATTCTATATCTGCAAAAGACGCAGATTAAGAATAATTAAAACTTCAAGTGATAAGAATGGCTGAAATGCGCCATTCTTACAGTTTGTCGGAGTCGTGCTAAGCACGATATAGGGAGATGTTGATGAAGCTTGTTTATGTATGCTCTCCCCTGCGGGGAGATATTGATGATAATCTAAAAAAAGCGAACAGATACTGTGAGTATGTCGCCGGTTGCGGCCACATACCATTGGCCCCACACATAGCATGGCAGGGATTTTTACAAGAAGATATACCGGGGAATCGCGAAAAGGCATTAGCAATGGGGCTTAAGCTGATTGATTACTGCTCTGAACTATGGGTATGCGGAGATGAGATATCAAACGGTATGCAAGGCGAAATAGATTATGCGGAAAAGATAAATAAACCGGTAATGTATATCTTAAAGGAGCGGATAGACGAAAATATGAAAATTAGACAGAACCTTGAACCTCTTAGCATATCAGATTGTGTTGCCGAAAGTCATAAGGAAAATTACGAAAACAAGATACTTGTTCTCAACTCAGAAACCTTAACAGCTGGCGCTCGTAATGCACAAAACAGCTTATGGATATCATTCGGCGGTTTTGGCTGTACATATGGGGCGAGAGGTCAGGCGGTATTTGCTAAAAACTTATTTGACGGACGCACAAGCCAATGGGAACGTTGTGACTTTTTGGGTGTTGTCAAACCTGAAAGCCTCCATAAATGGCTTGAGGACTGTCCGGTCAGAAATGAAAAAGCATATAGTTATGCTAAAGAAGCAAAAGCCATTAGCGATAATTTTCCGTTATTTAACCCAGATATATTTGAGATCAGAAGTCAAATGTTTGGAAATACCGGCGGTGGCTTTAGGGTTGGGACAGTTGAGTTTTATTTACCGGACATTGATAAATGTGTGTGGGTGAATTGTGATAATACAGGGGTATCTATTAATTCTGTAGATATCATTTGGAATGAGGAAAATCGAAACAATCTACCTAGTCCTGATGAATATTTACTTTACAATACTGATTTTCGTGATAAATCTCCGGTTGGTACATACTCTTGGCAAAAGATGATTGAAGAAGCGCTTATGTATACCATGAAACAAGAAATCGCTTATTCCGGTTCATTTTCAGTACCGTATTTATGGTTGCCATGCACCGTGACAGATTTTCAAATAAAAGAGTACGATGGGAATATGTATGCTGATATTTCATCAGTTAATGAAGCATATACTGATGTTCAGAGTTTTGATGATGAGTTAGATGATGGTCATGAGCCTTAAGGAGGGTTAATGAAAACAAAACCGAAACTAATTATGTGCGCGGCAATATTCATTTTTGGGTGTATTTTCAATGTGTTCTTTTCCACGGTTTTGCATAATGTTTTATCCGGTAAAATGACCGCGCTTCATCGAACAGGATTTTTTGACTGTATTAGTAGCATGGTGACAGACCGCAAGCACTTCCTTTTATATATGTGTTTGGTAGGATTCTCACTTATACTTACGGTCGTATTTTTCTTAATGAATATGAGGCCATACCAAAGCCGCCTAAATGAAATCACACCGGAAATCCATACCCCTGCCGCTGTCGGTCAGTATCAGCATGGGTCGGCGAAATGGCTTACAGAGAAAGAAAAGGATAGAGCTTTTGAGAGTTTTATACTTGAGGTGGATAATGAGCAGATATAATAACACGGTTTCTTAGAGTTATATGATTACTAATATGAGTATTTTATTTTAAGATAAAGCAAAATGATGTACGATAAATTTTTACAAAAATCGTCACAACGCAGAATACTTAAACATATGCTTGCCTCAGTTAGTGTTTCTTGGTAAAATATGGTAGTGGCGTTTTATTCTTAGAGTTATGGTAGTCATGCAAATTAATTCATTCATATGGGAGTAAGCTTATGGAAATACTAGCATTGATATTTGCTGGTATAAGTGCTATAACAGCTATTATATCAATTGTTATTGCTCTTAAGGCAAAATCAGAAGTAAACAAATTAAAAACAATAGTGCAAGTGACAGGGTTAAATACAGGAGTAATGATAGGAGAAATAAGAGGCGGTATAAATAATAAATGATGAGTATAATAAAAAATGAAGGTATTGCTATTAGTACTGTAAAAAAACTAGAAATAGGTTTAAGTGAAGAAAAAATACTTTCTTTAATTAAAACATCGCTTAATGACGGATTGAAGGCTTGGAACGATAGAATTCCTGAATTATTAAATACTTTTGCTGATGAGATAGACAAAAAAATAAGAGAAATTGATGAATCAAAACGAAATGACAATGTAAATGTCCGAAATATCATGCAAGCCGTTGACAATGCCAAATGGTGCATTGAAGAAGCCGAAGTAAGAAGAATGTTTGCAAATTTAATTGCAGCGGAGCATAATACTGATAAAGTCACTAGTTTAGCATCTTCTTTTCCTGACATAATTAGACAATTAAGTCGAGAAGATGCTATAATTCTTAATCTATTTTCAGATAAGGCATATTTTGGAACTATCCCTATGATTTCAGTTAGAGATGTCTTTTCTATGAGTGGAAGTTATTATTTACGTGGATATGTAAGATTATCTAGCGAAGCGCAACAAAAAGAGTTAGAAAAAAAGATATTATTTGTAGAAGATAGTCTAGCTAATTTTGAACGATTAGGATTAATAAAGGTTGCAGATAGTATGGTTGCCGGTGTAAGTGAGTTTGATCGTGATTGTGAATGGCTAGAAAGAAATATTACTAAAATTAATGAATATAAAGAATTTTCGGAAATGGCGCGAGGTAGTGGAGCTTTTAGTATTTTCAGAGAATCATTTTCGTATACACCGTTTGGATTGAATTTTGTAAGAAGCTGCGTACTATAAATTTCGTTTTTCTGACATCTTGGTTTTATATACATATTATATGGAGAATATTTTGATGAATATAGGAACAGTAGTATTTTTCAACACAATAAAGGGATTTGGATTTATAAAAAATGATGAAACAGAAGTAGAGATTTTTTTTTATGTCTCTGCAATTGTAGGAGCATCTATTTTATACGAAGGTCAAAAAGTTTATTATGATGTCGGTAAAGACCCCAAAAGCTATCGTGATCGTGCTGAAAATATCAGTGTTGCTGAAGATTCACTTTCTTGAATGATTTTGAGTTGTAAAAATTCTTTATATTAGTAAAAGCAATATCTATTCTAACAACTTTCACAAGCTCCTCTGTAGGTTTGACATAATTCCCAATAATGATTCTTTCTTTTGTTTAAAGCTCTAGTAAATTGAAGAGTTTTATTTGGATTTTTTTAAGTTATTCAGAATGGTTACTCGTCAAATGTTCTTGATTTTAAATTTTATAGGCTATTCCTAAAAGATAAAATTTAATAAATAAATAAAAACAAATTTCTCTAAAAGGAGGTGCCACTCATCCCATACCCCACCCAAGCCGGAGTTGTTCTCGGCATGAAAAAATTAGAAAACGGAAAGGAGAAAATTTATTATGTTGCAGAGGATGTTCACACCCTATGTATCGGCGCAACCCGTTCGGGCAAGTCCCGCTCAGTGGTGATTCAGTCGATATGCGCTCTCGCACTTGCCGGTGAAAGCATGGTTTTATCCGACCCTAAAGGTGAACTATTTCAATTCACATGCGAGTTTCTTAAAAAGCGTAGCTATGATGTCAAAATCATTGACTTCAAAACCCCCGCTAAAAGTCACCGTTACAATCTATTACAACCGGTCATTGATGCAATCAACAATAATGACAATGAAAAAGCGGAAATGTATGCGTGGGATATGACCAATACACTCGTTGGGAAATCACAAGGCGAACGTATATGGACAAACGGTGAAATGAGCGTAATCGCTGCGTCGATTCTCTGTGTCGTATGTGACAACAAAAAACGACCGGAATATCAAAACCTAACCAACGTATACTTTTTCATTGCTGAGATGTGTAAGCAGATTGGTAGTAAAATGCCGATTCTTGAGTATGTCAAGAAATTACCGCAAAGCCATCCTGCCAAAGCACTACTATCAATCTCTGATGTCGCTCCAAGCCGGACTCGTGGAAGTTTCTACACATCCGCTCTAACTACTCTTCGCTTATTCACATCAAAATCCATATGCGGAATCACAAATAGCAGTGATTTTCGCTTAACCGATGTCGGAGAAAAGAAGCAAGCTCTATTTATCATCTTGCCTGATGAAAAGACAACATTCTACCCAATAGCTTCATTAATCATTTCACAGCAGTATGAACTTTTGGCGAATATGGCAGACCGCCGGGGTGGTCGCTTAAAACAACGTGTAAACATGATGTTGGAAGAATTCGGGAACTTTACCACCATTGCCGACTTCACTAATAAGCTAACAGTCGGCGGTGGTCGAGGGATACGGTTTAATCTCTTTTTACAATCTTTTGCTCAACTTAAGGAAAAGTATGATGAGAATACGGCGAATACGATTAAGTCAAACTGTCAAACGTGGATTTATTTACAAGCTGATGATATGGAAACGCTTAGGGAAATTAGTGAAAAATTAGGCTCGTATACCACATCAAGCTATCAGCTATCGGCAAATCATCAAAAGTATGCCACTCCGTCAAGTTCCCATACCCTTAGTTTAACCCAGCGAAACTTATTAAATGTCGATGAAGTCAGGCGGGTTTCAAGACCGTATCAAATTGTT
>JGI24695J34938_10002445_pt1 | contig 14193 bp, 12 predicted proteins | sample TergutCo191P3_FD_34938 | JGI IMG/M metagenome (IMG submission 34938) | reverse complement strand
TTGGTCGGGCAGGCAAAAGCAAGGAGTTTTAGAAAATGAGTATCGAGGTTGGATCGGACAGTGTCCGAAGAATGCGTAATATCGGCATCAGCGCGCATATCGATTCGGGGAAAACTACCCTATCGGAACGTATTCTGTTTTACAGCAAAAAAATTCACGCCATTCACGAAGTCAGGGGTAAAGACGGCGTTGGCGCGACAATGGATCATATGGAACTTGAAAGGGAGCGCGGCATTACAATTCAGTCGGCAGCGACGCAGGTGACATGGAAGGATCACACAGTCAATGTTATCGACACACCCGGGCATGTTGATTTTACAATCGAAGTTGAAAGATCGCTTCGCGTTCTTGACGGCGCGATTCTTGTGCTTTGCGCGGTNGGCGGAGTGCAGTCGCAGTCGATCACTGTTGACCGTCAGCTTAAACGNTATCATGTTCCGCGCATAGCGTTTGTNAACAAGTGCGATCGTACNGGCGCNAATCCGTTTAAGGTTTGTATGCAGCTGCGCGAAAAGCTCGGGCTTAACGCGGTGATGATTCAAATACCGATAGGGCTTGAAGATAAACTTGAGGGCGTTATCGATCTGATCACGATGAAAGCGGTTTACTTTGACGGACCTCAGGGTGAGACGATTCGTCTTGCTGAGATTCCCTCTCACTTAAAAGCCGACGCGGAAAAACACCGCGAGGAAATGATAGACTCAATTTCGATGTTTTCCGATGAGCTGGCGGAAAAATTCTTGAGCGGAGAGACTATCCCTGAAGAAATGATTCACACCGCGATTCGCGCCGGAACTCTCTCGGAACAGTTTGTTCCCGTGATGCTGGGTTCAGCTTACAAGTTCAAGGGGATTCAACCGCTGCTTGACGGCGTTATGCGGTATTTGCCCAATCCCATGGAAGTTAAAAATTACGCTCTTGATCTTGATAAGAACGAAGAAAAAATCGAACTTAATGCCGATGAAAAAAGCCCGACTGTCGCGCTTGGTTTCAAACTTGAAGACGGTCAATACGGACAGCTCACCTACGTCCGCGTTTATCAGGGAAAAATAAAAAAGGGCGAAGAGCTCATGAATACCCGTTCGCGGAAAAAATTTAAAATCGGACGGCTCGTGCGAATGCACGCCGACAGCATGGAAGATATTAACGAAGGAGCGCCCGGAGATATTGTCGCGCTTTTCGGAATCGAATGCGCAAGCGGCGACACGTTCTGCGGCGGCGGTTTGAATTTCGCGATGACTTCGATGTTTGTGCCGTCTCCTGTCATTTCGCTGGCTGTCAATCCGAAAGATAAAAAAAGCGCGGATCAAATGGGAAAAGCGCTGAATCGTTTTACAAAAGAAGACCCGACTTTCCAGACTTATGTCGATCCCGAATCGAATCAAACCATCATCAGAGGAATGGGCGAACTTCATCTCGAAGTGTACATCGAGAGAATGCGCCGCGAATACAAATGCGAAGTTGAGACAGGCATGCCGCAGGTTGCGTACCGCGAAGCGATTACTCAAAAGGCGGAATTCAATTACACTCACAAAAAGCAGACAGGCGGCGCCGGTCAATTCGGGCGTGTTGCAGGTTATATGGAAGTATTCGCGGAAGGCGATTATGAATTTGTTGACATGATCAAGGGCGGTACAATTCCGACTGAGTATGTGCCGAGCTGCGATAAAGGTTTTAAAGAAGCGGTTAAAAAAGGAAGCTTAATCGGATTCCCAATTGTCAATATTCGCTGTGTTATTAACGACGGTCAAAGCCACCCTGTCGATTCGTCGGACATCGCGTTTCAGCAGGCGGCAATCGGCGCGTTCAGAGAGGCGTACAACAAAGCGAAGCCGTGTATCCTCGAACCGATTATGAAAGTGTCGGTTGAAGGTCCTACGGAGTTTCAGGGTAATATTTTCGGGTCGATCAATCAGAGGCGTGGTATAATATCTTCGTCGGTTGAGGATGGGCATTTTTCCCGCGTTGAAGCTGAAGTACCGCTGAGCGAAATGTTTGGTTATTCAACAGTGCTGCGCTCGCTCACTCAGGGGAAAGCTGAATTTACAATGGAGTTTGAGAAATACAGCAAAGTACCGCAGAGTATTTCCGAAAGCTTGATTAAAGAAGCGGAAGAAAAAAAGAGGAAGGAGAGATAAAATGGTTTTAAACGAATTAATCCAACGAAGCCCAATCCGCATTTTTGAACAATCTATCAACGGCGGTTTAAAAGCCGGAGAGATCGGTATTATTGCTTCCCCTAACGGCGTGGGAAAAACTTCGGTTCTTGTCCAGCTAGCGCTGGATAAGCTCCTTCACGAAAAAAAAGTTATTCATGTTTCTTTTACCAAGCATACTCATTATGTGCCGATGTGGTACGAAGATATTTTTAACGAGTTTATCAACAAGAAAAACCTTGAGAACGCGGCGGAGATAAAAAATGATATTGTGAAAAACCGCGTTCAAATGAATTTCAATCAGGACGGCGTTACTAAAAAACAAATCTTAAAGAGTCTGGGAGCCATGATAATTGACGGTGGCTTTAGGGCGGATTCAATTATTATCGACGGGTTTGATTTTTCCAACATCGATAAAGAAAGCATCGCCATTGTAAAAACATTCGCGACGGAGATGGGCGTCAGTGTCTGGTATAGCTGCTCTGTCAAAGACGATGGAGGTCAATACGATAAGGAAAATATTCCCGTTGTAATAAATCCGATCTCGGATTTGGTAGATATCGTGATCGTTCTGCAGCAAAAATCGGACTATGTTGAGCTGTCGATTTCTAAGGACAGAGATTCGATCATTTCAAAGTCAATGGCGATGAAGCTCGATCCAAAGACATTATTGATTTTGGAGAGGTAGACTCCCGGTCTTTCTGTATAAATTTATAGACAATTTTAACTTTTCATGGTATAATCAAATTACGCCTCGTGTGGGTGGTTTAAGTCAAAGATTACTTGCTTCAGTGTGCAGGTAACACGTTAAAGGAGTGTTTATGAAAAACACATTAAAAATTCTTGGGATTATTGCTTTAATGGCATTGGTCATGTTTTCGGTTGTTGCTTGTAAGAAAGACAAAGCTCCTCCTCCCCCTTCTGTTTCTGCAAACGCAGTTTCATGGGATGCGTATCTTGCCGACGCGGATAAGTTAGCTACAGAGATCGCTTCTTTAAAACCAAAAGCTGAGGCAGGAGACGCTTCAGCATCTGTTGCTTTATCCGAAGTCATTAAAAAGTTTGAAGGTCTTGAAACAAAGTATTCATCGCTTGACACGGGAAATATGACTGAAGCTCAGGCTAATAAGTTCATGGAAATAATGGGAAAGATGGGTTTATAAGTTTTAGTAATTCCTGAATTTGAAAGCCTGCCGGATGACGGCAGGCTTTTTTTTACTTAATGTTTTGATAGCGCATAATTGAACACAATCTCTGTTTCCGTTACAATTGAAACTATGGCAGACAGGGTTTTTACAGTCCTCGACCTAATAGATCTTGACCTCAAAGAACATAACTCTTTAAATCTACGCTGTTTGGGCGGGCGAAAGGGACTTAACAGACCTATCGATATTCCGGATTTGAATAGACCTATGGGCGCGATTATGGGTTTTTTTGAGGATTTTGCTTATCAGAGGATTCAACATTTTGGACGCGGAGAAGCGGCTTTTTTAAGGCGTCTTGAAAGCGAGGGAAGAACCGACATAATTCGTGAAATGTTTCACTACCCTATGCCATGCTGTATTTTTACGCATAATTTGTGTCCTCATAAAGATTTTTTTGAAATTGCGGAAGAGGCGCAGTGTCCTATCCTTCAGACTGATTTGGGGTCTGCTGAATTTTCCGCGAGAATTATGCGTATTCTTTCCAGAATTTTTTCTCCGCGGCAGATTGTTCACGGAGTCCTTGTCGAAGTTTACGGTTTAGGAATTCTGATACAGGGCGACTCCGGCGTTGGAAAAAGCGAGACTGCGCTTGAACTTATTCATCGTCAGCATCGGCTTGTAGCGGATGATGTTGTAGAAATAAATTGTATAAACGGAAATACGTTGATGGGAGCGGGCGCGAATAAAATCATCGGACATCACATGGAGATTCGAGGACCGGGCATTATTAATATTACGCATCTTTTTGGAGTAAGAGCGATAAGGGATCGCAAGGAAGTTCAGCTTGTTGTAGAGCTTGAAGAATGGGACTCAACAAAAAATTACGACAGGCTCGGCGCGGAAGATCATACAGTTGAAGTTTTAGGCGTTAACATTCCCAAATTGATAATTCCCGTAAAACCGGGACGCAATATCCCGATTATTATTGAGACAGCCGCAATGAATGAACGCTTGAAATCAATGGGGTATCACGCGGCAAAAGAATTCAATAAAAATATTTTAAAATGGATTGAAAGCGATGCCGCCCGTTCTGTTTTCTTCGGGCACGAAGATATTATTTAAGGAAAATATATGATTGAAAAAAAAATAAAGGTGGTAAATAGAGCGGGTATTCATGCCCGCCCTTCGGCGATCCTTGTTCAGGCAACAAAAAATTTTAAATCAAATATTTTTTTAGTAAAAGGTGAATATAAAATTAACGCTAAGTCTATTATGGGTATCATAACATTAGGAGCCGGTTACGGAAGCGAATTAACTCTTATCGCCGACGGAGAGGACGAAGAGCACGCTGTGGAAGTTCTGGAAAAGATATTCGAATCCAAATTTGAGGAAGAATAATAATTAATGAGAACTGTCAAAACAGGTCCTGAATTATCATTTATTAAAGTACGTGTTTTGCTTCTGATATATACTCTCCTTTGTATACTGACAATTTTATTTTCGCGTAATTTTTTCAGAGAAACTCTTGACGGGGATGTTCCGGGACAAATGCAGCTTATTGTATTTTTCATTATTCCCGTTGTTTTATTGATGGTTCTGGGTTATTCNATTTTTCAGCTTGTTATGAATTTTATTTTCCGCCGCGCCGGAAGTAAATTCAACGTAAGGCTTCTTGCTTATTTTACNGTCATAGTTATTTTTTCTATAGCTCCCATTACAATAATGACAAGTTCCGCGTTATATGAAATTGTTCGTTTCTGGCAAAAAATTGACGTTCCTTCNGCGAACAGAGCCGCTAACAGTTTTATTGCTGATAATTATTCGTATCATTTGGATCGTTTTGATAATATNATCAAACAAAACGATTTTTCCGTTTCTATACTGCAGCAAGGAAAATTGCCTGAGGATGTTTTATCGGTTCAAATCTTNCGTTTCAGAGACGGCGCTTGGNCGGAAATTTCTTTTTTCGGAAATGATGAGCATAAAATACAGTCGCCTCCTTCACTGGAAACAGGNTTTCCTGTAAGAGAGACACCGAGAGATAACGGCACAATCCGTTATGTGCAAAGGGTTTCGCAGAATATGCTTCGCGTAATTAATTATAATTTAGGATTTGATTTTGACCGCAGAAAAATATCAATAGAAAATCAAATAGCGCACTTTGAAGTAATAAACGAATTAAGAAAAAATTTGCGCCCTCTTTTAATTTACTATTATACCGTGTTTATTCTTCCTACATTACTGATGACTGTAATTATCGCTATCTCTTTTACGAGGCGCATAACAAACCCTATTGTTGAATTAACCGAAGCAACGCAAAAAGTAGCCGAAGGAAATTTTTCTATCCAAATTTTTACGCGCAGAAACGACGAACTTGGTCTTCTCATCCGTTCATTTAATTCCATGGTTCAGGATCTTGAAAAATCAAGAATTGCGCTTGTAAGAAACGAAAAAATATCAATATGGCAGGATATGGCGCAGCAGCTGGCGCATGAAATAAAAAATCCGCTTACTCCGATAAAACTTTCGGCGGAACGCGTTTTGCGAAGATGGAAGAATGAACCTGAAAAAATAGGAGAGATAATCGAAGGTTCGATGATGGCGATTATTCAGGAAACTGAAAGTCTTTCTACTCTGTTAAACGAATTCAGAACATTATCAAAACCGATGGAGCCGTCAAATTCTTTTACGCGCCTTGACGATTTAATTAATGAGATAGTCAATTCTTACGCAAGCTCATTCCCGGAAATTCAATTTGACGCTGAACATATTCAATCCGAAATAATTATTAAAATCGAAAAACACCGGCTTGCGCAGATACTGACAAATCTTATTATAAACGCAAAAGACGCAATGAACGACTCCGGAATAATCGAAATACGCACAGACCTTGTAAAAAAACGCGAAGTTCAGTATTGTAGAATCAGCGTCAAAGATTCAGGCAAGGGAATCAGCGCAGAGGAAAGCCGGCATCTTTTTACTCCGTATTATACAACAAAAGAATCAGGCACAGGGTTAGGGCTTCCAATCGTTGAACGAATCGTTAATGATCACGGCGGTTCAATATGGTTTGATTCGGCACAAGGTATAGGATCTACATTTTATATCGATCTGCCGACGGAAAATGTTACGGGAGAAAAATTATGATACCGGCAATACTAATTATTGATGATGAACCCGGCATCAGAAATACTCTCGCCTCGATTCTAGAGGATGAAAAATTCAAAGTATTTACATCCGAAGACGCGCTTGCCGGAATAGAAATATTAAAACGCGAATTAATCGATTTGGTTTTTCTGGATGTACAATTGCCGAAACTCGGCGGAATTGAAGCGCTGGAAAGAATCCGCAAAGAATGGATGACAACGGAAATAATTATGATTTCCGGTCACGCGAATATCGACATCGCGGTGCGCGCCGTTAAACTCGGCGCATTTGATTTTTTAGAAAAACCATTGTCACTCGAAAAAGTTTTAACAGTATGCAGAAACGCTTTAGCGATCAAAAAATTAAAAGAAGAAAATAAAACATTAAAGAAAGCAAACCGTGTCGCGAGCGAAGATATAATCGGAGTGAACCCTTTAATGGGAAAAATTCGCGAGATGGTCAAACAGGCGGCGGAGAGCGAAGCGCGGATTCTTATCACGGGTGAGAACGGTNCCGGAAAGGAAGTAATCGCAAGAGCGATACACCAATGCTCTCCGAGGGCTGACGCACCCTTCATTGACGTAAATTGCGCGGCGATTCCCGAAACGNTGATAGAGAGCGAACTCTTCGGACANGAGAAAGGCGCGTTCACTGACGCAGTAACCAGCCGCAGAGGACGTTTCGAGCAGGCNGACGGAGGAACTCTCTTCCTTGANGAGATCGGCGACATGAGTTTGTCAGCGCAGGCGAAAGTGCTGCGCGTAATTCAAGAGCAAAAACTCGAACGTGTCGGCGGAGAAAAAACAATTGAAACCGATGTGCGCATCATCACAGCGACAAATCAAGATTTGGAAAAATCTTGCGAAACAGGACGCTTCAGACAGGATCTCTTTTTCAGGTTGAATGTAATCCCGATTCATGTGCCTCCTCTTCGCGAACGAACCGAAGATATTCCGATATTGCTTTATCACTTTTTAAATCAATTAAAAAAAGAAGTTGTATTTGAGCAGGCTGCGCTGGAAGAGCTTGTTTCATACGTTTGGCCGGGGAATGTCCGTGAATTGAAAAATCTTGCCGAAAGAATAGCGGTAATTCATCAGGGAAATATNATCAACAGTGAAGATTTATTAAAATTACTTAATAAAAGGATTAAAAAGCATGAAAACAGCGATTTTCCTTTTAATGAAAACATTATCGATCAAAATTTTAATGAAGCAAAAGAAAATTTTGAAAAGTGTTATTTGGAGTTCCATCTTTCAAAGAATAATGGTATAATCTCAAAGACGGCGGAGGAGATCGGAATTTATCCGAGCAACCTTCACGCCAAATTGAGAAAATATAATATTAATCAATCACCCCAAAAATAGAGCGCGGCGGGTGTAAGGAATTGTTATGAAAGAGTTGACAGAACGGCAAAAAGAAGTCCTCTCCTTTATTTCAGAATACTTAAAAAATAATTCTTATTCACCGACAGTAAGGGATATCGCTGAATACTTTTCAATCTCGGTTAAGGGAGCTCACGATCATATTACCGCGCTGAAAAAGAAAGGTTATTTAAAACACGCCGATAAACGTCCGCGCACAATGGGGTTGATTCACGGAATGTTAGATCCGATTTCCGAGCTGGTGAAGATTCCTCTTCTCGGCAGCGTTGCCGCAGGNATCCCAATTCAAGTAGAAGAAAATTATGACGGTGAAATCGGATTACACCGTTCGATGCTGAAAAAGAANAAAGATCACTGCGCGTTGATTGTCAAAGGCGAATCCATGTCGGGAGCCGGAATTTTTGACGGAGATATCGCAATCATCGAAAAACAGGAAACCGCCCGCAACGGAGATATTGTCGCCGTAATTGTCGACGAAGGCGCGATGTTAAAAAGATTCTTTAAAGAAAACTCAAGAATAAAATTACAGTCGGAAAATCCTGATCATCCGCCGAGGTACAGTCAGGATGTCAGAATTGTCGGAAAACTCGTCTCTTTGGTTCGTAATTACTGAGAGGATTACTTTTAATGAGCGCTTATATTTTTCTTGGTCCTGAGATAGGCAAAAAACAAGACTCTGTTAATGAGATAAAAAATAAATTCAAAGAAACGCGTCAGCAAACAGAAGAATTTATTTACTATGCCGATGAAACTCCGGCGGCTGTTATAATTGATACTCTGCAAAATCAGGGTTTATTTTCTGACACGCGGATTGTAATTGTAAAAAACGCGGAAGAGTTTAAGAAAAAAGAAGATGTCGAACAATTTGTTTCATGGACAAAATCTTCGTATAACGATAANAGTACAGTTCTTATTTTGATCTCCGACGAAACAAAAATTGCGGCGGGATTCGGAAACGCAAAAGCCAATCAACAAATATTTTATGAAATGTTTGAGAACGAAAAATCAAATTGGGTGCGTGATTTCTTTAAACGCGAAGGTTTTNACATCGACAAAGACTGCATNGATACAATTCTTGAATTGGTAGAAAACAACACGGACGCGCTGAAAAGGGAATGTTCCCGTTTAATATTCTTTTTTCCGCGCGNTGCCGGAGAAAAAAATCAAACAATCACTGCGCAGGATGTNGAAAAATGGCTGTCGCACAATAGAGAGGAATCCGCCTTTACGCTTTTTGCGCGNATNGCGGCGGGCGANCTTTCNAAAGCGCTCGAATCTTTTTCGGTAATGCTTGCGGCAAAAGAAAGCGCAAGAGGCGTNCTTGCCGTTCTTGCGACATGNTTCAGAAAATTAAACAATTATCATGCGTTATGCGAAGCGGGAAACGAAAACAATTCATTTGAACTGAAAAAAATCGGATTGTCTCATCCGAAGACAAAAAGTGATTATGCCGCGGCTGCCCGCCGGTATAACTCAGACGCGGCAGAAGCCTGTCTCGCTGTCACAGCGAAGTATGAATTGCTGTTAAGTTCTCCTGTCTTTGTAATGGAAAAAATATTAATGGACAGATATATTCTGGAACTGATGAATACAGGAAAAAATTAGTTTAGATTTGATCTATACATTCTTCTATGATTTTTACGGCGTCATCAAAATCACTGTGCAGTAAACATCCCGATATTGCGCTTAGGCGTCCATTTACTTCATGCGACCATGTTTTTTGACGAAGTTCGGCGAGCATATCTTTTGCTCTTTTTTTATCGTATTCAGCGCACGCGGTTTTTATTTGCGTTAATTTTTGTTTTAACAGCAAAGGAGTACCTCTATCTATTTTTTCCTGAGTTTCATTCTTTTCTTCAAATTTACGAATTAATCCGGTTAATTTTTCAATAAATGACGGAAGTTCGGACATAATTAATTTAACATCCTTGTCACGTCCTGCCTGTTCCATTTTTTTCGCTTCCGCGGAAAGAGCATGCTCTCCGACATTTGCAAGAGCGCTTTTCATCGCGTGGATATTTATGATTAAAAGAGACAGCTGCTCTTCTGTGCTGCATTTGCCGATATTAATTGTTTCCAGCACTTTTAATGTTTTTTTCGCGTCACGCACAAAAAATTCAGCTAACTGTGAGATAACGGAAGAATGACTCCAGCCGCCGCCTTGCAGCTTTTCTTTTTGCTCGCGCGCAGCCGCGACAACTTCCGGCGGCATAACATCACGTATCATTTTATTTAAAATTAAATTTAATTGGCGAATATCAATAGGTTTAGAAACAAAATCATCAAAACCGTTTTTCAAAAACATTTCAGCTTGTCCCGCAAGAGCGTTAGCCGTCAACGCAACAACAGGTTTTGTATAACCCAAATCGCGCAGTATTTTTGTAGCTTCAATACCGTCCATTTTCGGCATCATGTGATCCATAAAGATTATATCGTACGTATTGCCTGCTCTGATTTTTTCTATTGTTTCAAATCCGCTTATCGCTGTATCAATTGATAAACCATAGGGAGCCATTAATCCCTTTGCCACATACAAATTTGTTTCTACATCATCAACAACAAGAACTCTTCCGTAAGGCATAAATTCGCGTTTTATCTGCACTGTTCTTATCTTTACCGAACTTGCCAGATTTAACTGCATAAGGTTAGCAGCCATCTGCTTNCCTATTACATCATTATCAAAAACTTTCTGCGGAATGCTGATTGTGAACACCGAACCAATGCCATGCGTGCTTTCAATATGAAGCTCTCCGTTCATTAGGCGTAATAAATTTCGCGTAATGTTCATGCCAAGCCCCGTGCCTTCGGTTTTACGGTTCGCTTCCATGTTAAATCTTGAATATTCGCTGCCCAATTGTTTAACCTGATCTTCTGTCATTCCCTGACCTGTGTCACTGACACGGAAAACAAGCATGACGTCCTTCTCATTTTCATTAACATCCAGAAAAACATTTTCCTGCTTATGAGACGGTTTTTTACCTGATACATGCATAGCCGAAATTGTCAGACTTACTATTCCTTCGTTAGTATATTTGAACGCGTTAGAAAGAAGGTTATTCAGAATTTGTTTAATTCGCAGTTCGTCCCCGAATAAAAACAACGGCGTATTTTCGTCTATGTCTAATTTAAATTGTATTGGTTTGCTTTCATAACGCATAATGTTCAGCTGAACCGTATCATGAATAAGGCTCGCGATATCATATTGATTGTAAAACAAAGTCAGCTTACCGGCTTCTATTTTTGAGAGGTCAAGAATATCGTTAATTATTCCAAGGAGAAGATCGCCTGAATTATAAATTCTTTCAAGCGCTTCTTTTGTTGACGAAGACAAGGCTTCATCCTGAAGCTGAATTTCGGTAATGCCTAAAATCGCGTTCATTGGAGTGCGTATCTCGTGACTCATTTTCGCGAGGAAGTCGCTCTTTGCTTTGCTGCTTTCTTCCGCGATTTCCGCTTTTCGCATTTCCGCTATCATCGCCTGCTGCTCGCGTAAATCTCTGATGTATTCAGCGACATTATACTCGTCTTTATGTTTAACGCGTACGCATATAATTTCCGCAGGGATCATTTCACCGTCAATCTTGCGGTGCATCCATTCAAACCGGCTGTAACCTTCTTCCAGCGCTTTTTTGACAAGCTTGTGTCCTGTCTCTCCCGAAGGCTGTCCGTCAGGCTGATATTCAGGCGTTAAATTAATAAAGTTATCGATAAACTCTTGTTTGTTTGATACTCCGAATAATTTTACGGTTTCCTGATTACAGTCAATCAGTTTTAGATCTTTATCCCAAAAAATCGTACAGAAAGGAGCCGCGTCAATTAAAATCTGCGTTCTCTCATCCGCTTCGCGTAAAATCGCATTTTGCATATTACGGTATATTGCTGTGCACATCATTAAACCGGCGGACGTTAATATGTTTATTTCTACAGGCGTAAAAGTACGTTCATTGACACAATCGTCAAGACTGAAAAACCCCCAAAATTCTCCGGCAAGAAACATCGGAATAATTACGATTGATTTCATATCGTAATATCCTAAAAATTCACGATCCTCTTCCGGCAGTTCGGAAAGCGGCGCGTTAATAATTCCGCCGTGAAGAAAACTTTCTTCCCAATCTTTTTTAAAACTGTAAGGGAAGCGTAAACCGAAAGGAACTTGTCTGTATTTTTTCCCGTTATTACTGAGCCATTCATGGCGTAAAACAAAATGCAGCTCTCCGTCGATCAATTCATTGTGCCATATTTGTACACGATCAAGATCAAGACAATTGCCGACAAGCTCAAAACTGCTCATCAAAATTTTTTCAAGAGGAGCGTTTCCATCGCCTGCCAAAAGCATCGCGGCTACTGTATTAACAATATCCAGCAGCCTCGCGTTCTTTTCAAATCCGCTCATTTGATTTCCTGTTTAACTGCCTTAAAATGATCTTTTGACTTATAAAAGACATCAGCAATATTCGGATCATAATGAGTGCCGGCATTTTCCATAATAATTTTTACAGCTTCTTCGTCAGAAAACGCCTTTTTATACGGACGTTCCGAAACAAGAGCGTCATACACATCGACAATCGCCATAATACGCCCTTGCAGCGGAATCTCATCACCTTTAAGTCCGTGAGGATATCCCTTGCCGTCCCAGCGCTCGTGATGACATCCTGCAAACAATCTGGCGTTACGCAAAAAATCGCCTTCTCCTGTCTGCGCGATTATTTCGTCGATTATGCGCTCGCCTTCAATAGCATGCGTCTTCATAATTTCGTATTCATCATGGGTAAGCTTGCTTGGCTTGTTGATAAGAATATCAGTAATTGAAATCTTGCCGAGATCGTGCATTCGCGCCGAAGAAATTATTTTTTCGATATCCCAGCTGCGGATTTCATCAGTATAAACGTCGTATCTTATCATTTCGTTTAATAATATTTTTATATACGCTGAAGTGCGTTCTATATGCCCGCCTGTTCCTTTGTCGCGGCTTTCAACAATGTTGGCAAGTACCGATACAATACTGTTCTGCAGTCTGTGAAGCTGCGATGTTCTTTCGCGGATAATCATATCAATATCAAGGTGAGTTTTTATCCTGTTGTGAAGCACAGGAGCGGAAAACGGTTTTGTAATAAAATCGACAGCACCCATCTCAAAACCATGAACCTCAACATCTGAGTCGGTTCTGCCTGTCAGGAATACAACCGGAATGTTAGTCAATAAATGATCTGATTTTAATTTTTTTAGGGCTTCAAATCCGTCCATACCCGGCATTTCGATGTCAAGTAATATCAAGTCAGGGATAACCTTTTCCAGCAGTGAAAACATCCTAATCGCGGATGGCATCGTCATAACGCGATAATGATCATCAAGAGCCGCTTCAGCCATTGATAGATTAGTATCACTGTCATCGACGACAAAAATTGTTTTCATGGTAGCTTACCGCCTATCTCCATATGTTGAGTATATAACGATATATTTTACTATTCAATAACCCTCTAATAACCTTTTATAAAACCATATGTTCTTCTGTATCGCCGTGTACACCGACAACTTCCTGAGTAACAGGATTAACCATTAAATCCATAGCTTCCATGGGAATAGCGCCGAATAAAACTTTTTTCGCGCTAGGGATAATCATCGCAGGAACCACAGTTCTGCGGTTTTTCCAGTACACTTCAAGACCGTCTGTTATCTGACAAATTATTCTCTGTCCGTTTGCTATATTCGCGGGTTTTTCATCTTTTACTTCAAGCCCCAGTTTTAGCCGTAATTCTTCCGTAATGACAAGATACATTGAGCCTGTATCAGCCACCGCAACAACCGTTTCGGTTCGAATCTCTTCAGGTTTAATATACCCTTTTTGAGCAAGACCGCTATCCAATGAATTTGTTAATGTGATTTCAGTATAAACCATACCCATATCATCCCTCCCGACAATTATATATTCAAATATAGGAAAAAAACAATAAAAAGGGTATAAAAAAGCCCCCTGACATCCATCAGAGGGCTCCAAAAACTAACTCATTTTTCTTTTTAAAAATCAACGCAAATCAGATCAATCCGCGCTGATCTGCGGATTAGAACGGTCTTTCCGCTAAGTACTTGTACTCTTTATACACCCTTTCAGCCTGTTTTTTCGCTTTTTCGAGCAGCATATCCGCGCGCGCGGGGTTTGCGGCTTTGAGGCTCTTGAAGCGTACTTCTTTGTACATGAAATCTTCGATTGCTGTTGTCGGTTCTTTTGAGTCGAGCTGGAACGGGTTTTTGCCCTGATCTTTCAGGCGCGGATCATAGCGGTACAACGGCCACAGACCGCTTGTTACAATCGCTTTACCCTGCTCTAAGCCCTTGCTCATATCGATACCGTGATTGATACAA
>JGI24695J34938_10002444_pt1 | contig 14212 bp, 11 predicted proteins | sample TergutCo191P3_FD_34938 | JGI IMG/M metagenome (IMG submission 34938) | reverse complement strand
GATCCGAAGAGCGGCATCCCGCCGATATAAAATAATCAAGGCGGTTTTCGAGCGCGGCAAGAACATCGTCGGTATTTTTAATTTTTATGCCGCTTGCCGCCGAAAGCAGATCGATATAACCGCGGAAATCCGCTGAGTTTAAATCAAGCGCTCTGTCGGGCCTGAAAGAAGGAATAACTTTTGTATTAATTTTTCCGATCGGAGAGGAGCCGGCGGCTATAGTGCGGTGATGTTCAAGCGAATCAATAGGATCGTCGGTTGTTCCAACGGCGTAAATATTAAATTTTTCAAAAATACCTTTTATTGAAACCTGCGAAGTTTGTAAAGACGCGTTTGCTTTTTCCCAAATTGTTTTCGCGTTTTTTTTTGTAAGAGGATCGTATATCTCAAAATATCGCTGTAATTCTAAATGAGTCCAGTGATACAAAGGATTGCCGATAAGATTTTCGACAGTATGAACCCATGCAAGAAATTTTTCGTAACTCGGAGCGCCGCCTGTAATATATTTTTCGTCTATGCTCATCGCGCGCATCATCCGCCACTTGTAGTGATCCCCGGAAAGCCACGCGTATGCAAGATCGGGCATCTGTTTGTTCTGCGCGATTTGAGAAGGTATAAGATGACAATGATAATCAAAGACAGGTTCGTTTCTTGCAAGATTAAATAATCTTTGCGCTGTTTTTGTTTCCAGTAAAAAATTATCATCCATAAATATTTTTGCCATATTTCTTTTCCTCACACTTGTTATTTTATCACATAATGTTTAAATTTAAATTATGTCAGCGCATGTGTCCTTCAAAAATTCATTTTTAATGCTTCTTGGCGGGCTTTCCTGCGCTGCCGGTGCGGTTTTTCTTCTAGTTTTTCTGTTATCTGGACCTAAATTGGGGATGCATTATGATTTCCTTCAAAAATATAAAAACGACACGGTCTCTCATGAGTTATTAATTATTAATACGGAGGATTATATAGAAGGCGCGGATATTTTTTTGGTGCTTATGACACTGACCGAAATGCAGGCGTCAAATTTAATTTTGACAGGCAGAGTTTCGCCTTCATCTTCGCCGATTATAATTAACGAAGCCGAAGTAAGAAAACGTTTTATTGATGAATATTCGCTTCTCGGTTCAAACATCCGCGGATTGTTCGAAGGAATCCGCATGGGATTTGTTACTCCGGTGCAGGCTCCGGTTTTTGTCGAACAGGTAATTGATCTTTCGCAGCAGGGAAGAGATCGTTTGATATCGGCGCTGATTGACAGAGACGAAGATATTCTCCGTTCTGTCGCCGTCTTTGGAAATTTTCTTCAGGTTGATTCAAGACCGCAGACAGACCATGATGGAAAAATAAGGCGGGTTAAACCTGTAAACGAAGACGGCGAGCATCCTGTTTATGGTTTTTTAAAAAACCGATACGCTGTTTCGCAGATAGAAACCGCGGATAACAAAAAAATTTTATGGCTAAGAAGCCATAACTCAGGCGATGTTGATATTATTCTTGATGCTGACGGAAATATTATCGCGACGGGCGCTCCCTTTTTCAGGAATATTGATATCGAAGTTATACGCAAATACGAAGAAACAGGAAACGTTATGAGAAACCATCTTGAGCGCGCGAATGAATTAAGGCTTTTCTCCCGGACACCGCCCGACAGAATTCCGCTGTTTCTTCTTGATTACGCCGATTTGCTTTTGGCGGATTTGCTTGCTGCGCCTGACAGCGGCAGAAGAGCCGCATGGATTTTAGCGCGTTCGGATTATTTTAACAGTCTTGATGAATATTTCGGCGCAAAGGCGGAAGATGATTTTATTAATCAATATGAAGAGCGGATAGCGGATACGGATCCTTCAAACGAAGAAGAACTCAAAAATCTGATCGAAAGAAAAAATGAGATTGTATTGTTATCAGCTTTGATGCGGGAAGCTTATGCCGAGTTTTCTCAAATTCATAAAAATATTAAAACCGAACTTGAAATGTCTTTGTGTATCATGGGGCCGCAGGACAGCGCGCTGTATTCAGCTCTTCTTTCAAACGCGGTAATTACAGGCAGCCATGTTGAGCCTGCGCAGGATAGATTAATATATTTTTGGACTTTTTTAACTGTATCGGTAATTATGTTAATTGTATTTATGATGCGACCCGTAATTCTGCTTTTGCTTGGCAGTGTTTTAAGCGCTTTGTCCGCGGCGGTTTTCTGTTTTTATTTTATTTATAATTCATTTTGGATCGATCCTTTAATAGTTCTCGGCTCTTCATTAACGGGAATTCTTGTAATCTTTATAATAAAATGCGCGTATTTAAATTACAGAGCAAGAAGTTTCCGCGTCGCTTACAGAGCGGCGGTTTCCAATGATGTGCTTAATAATTTAATCAAGAAAGGAAGACCGCGCCTTTCTGAAATAAAAGTATGTTATGCGTCAGTTATCGCGATTAAAGACATAAATCTTTCGGCAAAAGAAGACAGCGGAAAACCGCAGGATGCTGTTAAAAGCAAAAGAAACTTTTACGCGCTTGCAAAAAAAATTATTTTCAGCGCTGGTGGCGTAGTCGCCGGTTTTGAAGGCGATACGATCCTTGCATGTTTCGGCTCTTCGCTGGAATTAAATCCTGTACTGACTGTATACAAGTGGAATGATGAAGGCGAACCTGTCGCGAAAACATATCATCCCGTTGAAAAAGCGTACGCGCTTGTGATGGAACTTTTAAGCAATAAAAAAATATTATGGCGTTTCGCGGTTGACGCAGGCGACTGCACTTTTTCTTGGTCGCCGGAAACAGGATATCTTGTAAGCGGAAAGCCTGCCGTAAAAGCTAAAATGCTTGTTTCGAAGACATCAAAATATATCGTAAAAGCGCTTATAACAAAATCTGTGCTGGAAAGAATAAATTTAGACGAAGAAAAAGTAAGAACGTTCAACGACGATAACGAAAATTTTTATGAGTTATCGTGATCATTAAACGGAAAGCCGCGCCGAAATTTTTGTCAAAAGAGCTATTTTCAAAATTGAAGTCTTGAAAAAGCCTCAAGAATTAAATTATCTGATATAATTTATCCGTGAATATTATTTTATTTGAAGAATGTGAACTGGGACGCAGCCTTTCAAGACGCGATGAGCGGACAATTCATCTATTAAAAGTTTTACATAAAAAGGTGGGAGACGAATTTGAAGCGGGTATTATAGGAGGCCTGCGCGGAACAGGCAGAATAATAAAAATAAATTTTGACGGCTCGATTAATGTTACGGTCAGAGCTACAGAGCCGCCTCCGCCGAGGCTTCAATTAAGAATGGCGGTTTCGTTTGTGCGTCCGATTCAAATGCGCCGTATATTCAGGGATCTTTCAAATATCGGAGTATTCGGCATCGATCTTTTTGGAACAGACCTTGGCGAAAAAAGTTACCGCGATACAAAATTACTTTCTGACGGCGGAGCGCAGGCGGCTTTAATCGAAGGCGCGGTTCAAGCCCGCGATACATTGATACCTGAATTAACTGTTTATGAAAATGTTGATTCATGGATTAAAAAAATTCCCTGGGAAAAAAATGAAAAAAAAAGAGTTCCGCTTCTTCTTGCTATGGACAATGTCAGAGCCGAAGGTTCTTTTTTTCATCTTCCTGTGACAAGCAGACCTGCCGTTATCGCTGTCGGTCCCGAAAGAGGGTGGTCTGACAGAGAAAGAAATTTATTTGAACAAGCCGGATTTTTACGGCTTTCCATGGGAGAACGCGCTCTTCGCACAGAAACAGCCTGTGTCGCGGCGGCGGCGCTTGCTCTGGAAAAAATTAATGAGGTATAAAATGAATCAGGACAATGTTAAACAAAAATTACTTTTAATCGAAGACACTCCGCTTGAGTTCACTCTTATTTTTTCCGGAAAGAAAAGCAAAAAAGTAAACGGACTTTACAAACCCGCTTCCAGAGAAATAATTATACATAACCGAAATTTTAACGGCGATGATACGGGACAAAACCTGCTGCTCTACACGGCGATTCATGAGTACGCTCATCATCAGCACGCGTGCTCGCGCGGCGGAACTCTTTCGCCAAGGGCGCATAACAGCGAGTTCTGGGCGATTTTTCACGCGCTCCTCGAAAAAGCCGAGAAGAAAAAAATCTACAGCGACATATTCGCAGTTTCGCCGGAACTTTTAAAATTGACCGAAGTTATCCGCGGCAAGTATCTTAAAAATAACGGAGAGCTTGTAAAAGAAATGGGCATGCATTTAATAAAAGCGCATAACCTTTGCACGGAAATCGGAGTGCGTTTCGAAGATTATGTCGACAGAATGCTGCGTATTCCAAGAACCGCCGCCAACACGGCGATTAAAATGTTCGAATACGACATAGCTCCCGAAGTCGGCGCCGACAATATGCGTTTTCTTGCAAACATCCGCGGCGATGAAGAACGTAAAGCCGCCGAAACAGCTTTAATAAAAGGCAAAAGCCCCGACACGGTAAAAATTCAAGTTCGCGGCAAAGAAAAAGAAGAAATCAATCCTGTAGAAATTTTAGAAAAAGAAAAAAACAGGCTGGAAAAAACAATAGAAACGCTCACAAAAAGACTTGAAGAAGTTAAAAGAGAGCTGAAAGAGAAAAAATAAGGAATAACGAAAAATGCACGCTCCACATTCCTATAAAAATTTGTTATTATTTTAAAGATGAGAAAAGTATATATAGATTATAACGCTACAACTCCGTTAAGGCCGGAAGTAAAATCCGCCATGATAGAAGACCTTGAGATTTTCGGTAATGCATCCAGTATGCACGCGTCGGGAAGGCTCGCTCATGCGAGAGTAGAGCAGGCAAGAAAAGCGGTCGGCGGTTTAATCGGCGCGAAAGACGGGACAATTATTTTTACATCCGGCGGCTCGGAAGCCAATAATACCGTATTCCGGACTATGCGCTGTCTAATTGAATCACCTGCGCCGCATTTTCGCGACGAAATTATTACCACTGCGATCGAACATCCGTGTGTTTTAAATTCGGCGTTAAATCTTAAAAATTCCGGCTTTAAAGTAACCGTGCTTCCTGTTGATGAATACGGAAAATTAAATACAGGCGAACTTAAAAATGTGTTAAACGATAAAACTTTATTTGTTTCCGTAATGGCAGCTAACAACGAAATCGGCACAGTGCAGGATATAAAAGAAATAACTTCGCTTGTAAAAAAGACAGGCGCTTTTATGCATATCGACGCGGTGCAGGCTGCCGGAAAAATTCCGCTTAACGTACAGGAACTCGGCGCTGATTATCTTACGGTTTCCGCCCATAAAATTTACGGTCCTAAAGGAGTTGGAGCGTTATATGTAAAAAAAGGAGCTCCTTTTTTTCCGCTGATTCACGGCGGACATCAGGAGGACGGGCGCAGAGCGGGTACTTACAACAACACGGGTATTTTAGGATTCGGTAAAGCGGCGCAGCTTGCAGCCGCCGAAGTGGAAAGATACGGCAAAGAAATTCTTACATTAAGGGATAAATTAAAAAACGGCATAAAAGAAAAAATCCCGTATATTAAAATTAACGGACACCCCGAGGATGCTCTTCCAAACACTTTGAATGTTTCGTTTCCGGGCGCTGAGGGCGAATCGATTCTCCTTTCCATGGATATGCAGGGGATTGAAGCATCGACCGGCTCCGCGTGCGCGTCGGGAAGTCTTGAGCCGTCTCATGTGCTGCTCGCAACAGGCGTCGGTCCTGAACTTGCTCACGGTTCGATCAGGTTCAGTCTAGGGTGGGGTATTACAGAAAGCGATATTGATTATATAATTGAAACATTGCCGCCAATTATCGCACGGCTGCGTGCAATGTCAACATTGGCAGAGTGCTAGGGAGATTTATGTCAGACTGGCTGTATTCGGATACCGTTAAAGATCATTTTACAAATCCGCGGAATGTGCTGCTCGAAGAAGAAGCGGTTTTTTCGCCTGATGCGAAAGGGCAGACAGGAAATATAAAATGCGGCGATCAAATGCTGATGCTTTTAAAAATAAAAGATGATGTGATAACTGATGTACGCTGGAAAACATACGGCTGCGCAAGCGCTATCGCAAGTACAAGCATGCTTTCCGAAACAATCAAAGGAATGAAAATCGAAGACGCGTATAAAATAAAACCTGAAGACCTTGTAGCAAAACTCGGGGGACTGCCGAGTTTTAAAATCCACTGTTCGGTTTTAGGCGATAAAGCCCTCCGCGCCGCGATTGACGACTACCTCGAAAAAACGGGACGCAGCGGACTGCTTGTCGAAGAAGGCGTTATTATCTGTCATTGCCTTGGCATAACCGATAAAGATATAGAGACAAGTTTTCAAAACGGCGCGCGCGGCTGGGAGCAGCTTCGGCAGGCTACAAAAATCGGAACAGTCTGCGGAAGCTGCCGCGAAAAAGCAGAAGAATACCTGCACGGTCTTGAACACATTTACAGCTAAAGCGAATAGTGAGCAGTTTATTGTCCGCCGCTATATATCTGCTGCACTCACTTTATTTCGCTTAAATCTGACGGGTTTAGCGCAAGAGCTGAACCGTTGGGGCGCTGGGTCAACAAGCGTCCCTGCTGGATTGTTACGCCGCAATCAGCGTGAACCTGAACTTCGGATTTTGCTTGAATCTCCAGATTTGTATTAAATCTTCCGAGATAATATTTATCCGAATCCACGACTATTGCATAAATGTCGCTGCCGTTTACCCATAAAAGGCTTCCGGCTTTTATATCATCATCGCCTTGTTTTGCCATATCAAGAGCGGTCGGATTTATTTCGACTAGACGCACAGCTCCATGACCTCTGGCTTCGCCTGCAATCGCAATTATTCGTCCGCCGATTAATGTCATTGTCCGCGTATGAATTGTATCCAGTGCTGATCTTCTGATTTCCAGACCGTTAGCCGCATTAAGACGCACAATTCTTCCCATTTGCGTCGGGCTTGTTTTTTCGATTGTTACGCCTAAAACACCGCTTGGTTCTTGAGCTATAACATTCTGCTGATCTCTGGCAATTTCTTCGCGCTGCAGCTGAGCGTCTTCGGTTCTTCGTTCGGCGAACTCTTCAAGTCTTTCCGCGGCTTCGCGCCTCTCTTGGATAGCTTCTTCTCTTTCAGCAATCCGATCTTCCCTTATAACTAATTGTTCTTCTCTTCTGGCTGCTTCTTCCTGCGTTATTCTTCCGGCTTGCTGAGCTTCTTGAATTCTTTGTCTTTCCTGCGCGACTTCTCTTCTTTCCTGAGCTACTTGTCTTTCTTCCTGTCTTACCTGCTGCTGTTCCTGACGCGCCTGACGCTCAGCCTGCGCGGCTTCACGTTCCATTAAATCAACCATATCGCGCCGCTGCGGAAGCCCTTGATCATCCTCTCTGCGCATTTCTTCGATTACTCTGGCATCGGAAATTACCGCAGTGTCTACAGAGCTTAATCCTCCGTGACCCAATGGAATCACTATTAATGTTCTTCCCGGCCATTCATCATATCTAATCGAAAGCCCCGCTCGTTCTCTTGTAAGATTTCCGATAACCTGTGTTTTATATCGATCCGTAAAATAATCCCAGTTGCCGCGGTACACAGCGTTATAAATAGTGATGTATTCCGCCAATAAAAGCGCGTCTCTTGCGCTGTAATTATACGCAGCCTGCAAATAACCTTGTATAATTACGCGGAGATTGCGTATATGATCTACTCCGGTGTCTACGCCAAGACCTAAAATATCAGCATCGAGTTTTCTTCCGTCGGGAGCTGAAACACAATGAATTATGAAATAACGGTTTTGGGCGCCTGTTTCGTATCTGTCTGTAAATTGTCTTCTTTCTTCGGCGCTCATTGCCGCTTGAGCTGCCGCGTTTCCGCTTTCTCTTGCGGAAACCTGCTGACCAAGCACCACACCGAGCTGACGGATTTCTTCTCTTGTGTCCAGACGGGTATGGGGTCCTTCATAATTGATAAACACAACCGGCGGCAGATCCTGAAGCTCATCACGATCAACCTGTGCAAAACCCGGAATATTTACTCCGATTATTAACATAACAATAAGTATTATTTTGAATTTTAAATTTTTCATGGTCTAACTCCTAATTTACCGAGATTCTGCCAATTATAATATATTATTAGTTAAATGACAATCACACCTATTTCATAAAATTCTACAAAAATGCGTATGTTACAAAACTAACCGAATTTTAGAATAATTTAAAATAATCAAAAAAGTCTTGACAAAATAATCATGATGTATTACAATTTGTAATATGGCACTGGAACTATTAAGAAAAAATAAAAATGAGGTAATCACTACCGCCCGTCTTCCCAACGAAACAAGGAATAAATTAATTATTCTATCCAAGGCAAAAAATAAAACAAAATCCGAGGTCATAATCGAAGCTTTGGAAATGTATTACGAAAAGGAAGAAAAAGAATTGGATTCGTTTACAATCGGTCTGCCGTTTTTCGGAAAATACGGTTCGGGAATAGGCGATCTTTCCGCCACATACAAAAAACGTTATGGGGAGTATCTTGCTGAACGACAGAATACTTATTGATTCCGGTCCCCTTATTGCTTTGTTTGACGCTGACGATAATTATCATAAAAAAGTGCGGGATTTTTTTTCCGGAAAAAAATATTTATTTATCAGCACTCTTGCTGTTTTTACGGAAGTTTCGCATTTTTTAAAATTTAATGTTAATGTTCAAATCGCTTTTTATGAATGGGTCATGCGGCATGGAATAATTATAAATGATGTAAACCAAAACGACTTGTTAAGAATTATCGAGTTAACCGAAAAATACGCTGACTTGCCGATGGATTTCGCCGACGCTACTCTTGTTGTTACAGCCGAAAAAACCGGCATAAAAGAAATTATCAGTTTGGATAAAGACTTTGATATCTACCGCCTTCCCGGTAAAGAAAATATTAAAAATGTTTTTTACAGCGGGTAGCATTATTGCCGCCGGCTAACGTAAAGATTCTAATTCTCTCGCGGCTTGTCTTCTTGCTAAAGGCGGAAAATTTCTTGCGGAAATAGTATTTAAGATTTTTACTCCGGCTTCGCTCAAAGGAGGACCCGAAAATCTGCAAAGCGCTCCTGTTGCCGATGCAATTGCCGTTAAAATCATTTCATCTTTTATTGTTTGAACTAAATAATTTGAAAAAGCCTGAAGCGCGACGCCTTGCGGATCTACTCCGATAACTCCGATTGCCGTTATCGCGGCTGATCTAATTATATGTTCGCTGTCATTGCGAAAAATATTTATAAGCCAGGGGATTGTCTCGTATGAACCTATTTTACCCAGAAGATTTATTGCGCCCAGCCTGAATTGCATCGGCTGCTGTCCTGCGGAAACTGTAAGCAGAAATGATGTCCAGTCAGGTTCGTTTTTTCCTACATTGCCTGTGTTAATATTCGCTCTTATTTGATCGATTTTTAATCTTGTTTCGTTTTCGTTAAGCGGAATATGATATGCGCCGGAAGCTTGAGGGAGTCCCAGTTTGTACGATCCTTCCGGGAGCGGACCGTATAAAGCGTTTCTTTCTGGCAGACGGCGGTCTTCAATTTTATATGTATGAAGTATCCAGTCAACGCCTCCCGAATATAACACGCCGTCATTTCCGAAAGCCGGTACCGCCGCCGCGTTCTGCAGATACATCAGCCAATACCTTCTGCCGTTATGTGAAAATCCTGTAGCTCCGTTTTTGCTTAAAATATAAATTCCTCTTTCGTCAAAAATCATTTCGACTTCGGTGTCAAAACTGCCTCTTGAATTAAATATCTCCCGGATATGACTGTCTCCTGTCCAGAGAATTTTTCTTTGATCGATCGATACAAGCGCAATCCTGCCGTCATTTAAAGTAAGTGCGATATTATTATCCCTGATGACTGCCGCGAGCGGACCCGAAGGAAGTTTAGGAAGTACAGAAGCGTGTCCGTCGCTTTGCGCGGAAAAATACCAGTCATCGGATGCGCCGGGAATATCCATTGTTCCGTCAGGATAAATAATTACAATCTCTTTTTCTCTGATAGAAATTAAAGCGGAGGGTTTAGCCGCAAGCTTCCATACATGCGAGTTTCCGAACGGATCAATCTGATGAACTTCGTTATTTTCCAGCGCGAATAAAATTCCGCCGTTTCTGTCAAGTTTCGGAGCGATTAAAAAAGATGATTCCAGCGTCTTTGACCATAATAAAGTTCCGGAAGCTGTAAAGCAAAAAATTTTTTTTTCGGTCGGCGCGAATAACCTGCCGTCCCATCCTACAATTACTCTTGCGCATAACGGACCTTCAATGTCCCTTCTCCACAATTCTCTTCCGATGCGGTTAACGGCGATTAAAACGCCGTTCAGCCTTGAAATATAAGAAGTGCCTTCCCGTGAACGCGTAACATACGGGCTTATTCTCCCTCTTGCCGAATAATTCCAAAGAGGGGTTCCCGCGGTTGAGTACGCCCTGATATTTCCGCCGTCAAGGGCGACAACTGCGGACTGCGCCTGAACTGAAGGCAGCGAAAGCACGGCTCCGCCCAGCGCCTGCCGCCAAAACGGTTCGCTGGTAACAAGCCCCTGCTCCCGCTCCGCCTGAGTCTGCGAAAAAATAGGAGCCGCGGCAAACAGTAATATGATAAAATTTTTCAGGAAAAACTTCATTAATTAAATTATAATACATTAAAAAAGAATTTTTAACCACGATGAGAACGGACTTTTGCTATCGAAGAGAAAATTTGTAAAGTTCGCGCGGTTTGCGGTAAAAATCCGCAAAATATCTACTTTTCAAAGACAGCTAAACTTTCTATGTGCGATGTCTGCGGATAAAAGTCAAATAACATTAAATCTTTTAATTTGTACCCGCCGCTTGTTAAAATTTTTGAATCGCGGGAAAGAGAAGCGGGATCGCAGGAAACATACGCTAAGACAGAAGGGCCTTCACGCGATAATGATAAAGCGAATTTCTTATTTAACCCCGCTCTCGGCGGATCTATTACGGCAAAGCCGATTTTATTTTTTTTGTCAAAAATCGCGCGCTGCCATTCGCTGTCGCGTAACGCAAGGAATTCGGTTTTAACGCTTTTTAAATTTTCACGCGCAATACTGACAGATGTTTTATTTTCTTCGGCGCAGATAACACCCGGAAATAACCCGTTTAAAAAAACAGAAAAGGTTCCAACGCCGCAGTAAAGGTCGCACATTAAAAAATTATTATCAGAGGTCTTAGCGGTTTTTATTAATTCTAAAATTAATTTTTCCAGCATAAAACAATTGCTCTGAAAAAAAACTCCCGCGTCAAGAATTATGTCTTTTCCAAGAAGATTAATTTTTCCCCTGCCTTGAGCGCCTTCGTTTAAAAAAACATCGTCTTTTGAAAAAACCGTAAATCTGTCTTTTTCGGGAGGAATATCGAATGAGTTCATTTTAAAAATATTTCTAATATTCGGAACAGCGACAGGACAATCTGTTACCGTGATTATTTCATCGCTTTGTTTTCCTTTTAAACCGAATTTTTGATCTTTTTGTCTTCTATGAAGCTGCATTCTGTTGCGGTATTCCAAGGGAGGCGACGAATAAATTTTTATTTCAGGCGGCTTTATTCCGCCAATCCGCAGGAATGAATCTTTTAATATATTTTCTTTCGCTTTAAGCTGCGTGTCATAATCAATATGCGCAAGATTACACCCGCCGCATTTTCCGTAAAAGGCGCAGACACTTTCTATCCTTGATGATGACGGTTTAATAATTTCCAGCAGTTCGGCGCGGGCCCATGTGTTATGATCATTTATAATTCGGCAGGTAACAGTTTCTAACGGCGCGCCGCCTTCAACAAAGATCGGTTTACCGTTAATTTTGCCAAGCGCATCCCCGCCTGCCGCAATATTATCAAGATGAAGATTATAAATATCACCGGCTGCCATGAGTGTATTCTAACATAAATTTAATGAAAAATATTACCATGAATCTTATTGTTAATTATGCCGGCACCGCGAAAGCGCGGTTTCAATTCTTCTTTTTTTTTAAGTTTATGTTATTATTTAATTATGAGTAATATTAATATCAATTTTATAAACACGCAGAAAACTGTAACATGCGCTTCCGGTGTTCTGGCAACAACTTTAATCGAAAACTTCGGCATTCCTGCCGATGAAATTGCCGCTATAAGAGAGAATAACGAGATTCGCCCGCTTGGAACTTCGCTGCTTGTGAACGCCGCGCTTGAACCTGTTTTGTTTAATTCGCCTGACGGAGTAATGATTTACAGGCGCACATTATCTTTTGTGCTCGCTATCGCGGCGCAAAATATTTTTCCAAAAGACGGCGTGTATGTCGGGCATTCGCTTGGCAACAGTTATTATTATACATTGAGTTCCGGCGACAAACCGAAAGACAGCGATGTCGAAAAACTCGCAAACGAAATGCGCAGTATTATAAAAGAAAATCTTCCGATAAAATTTAAATATATTTCCTACGAAGACGCGTTAAAAGTTTTTAAGGAAAATAATCAGACCGATACTGTGCTGCTTTTGGATCATAAAAATTTTCCGCTTGTAAAAATTAATGAATGTAAAGGTTATATGGATATTTACGTACAGCCGCTGCTTGACCGCACAGGGCTTCTTTCTGTTTTTGAACTGACTCCTTACGGCGGCGGCTTTCTGCTTCGCTTCCCCGGCATCGGCAGGGGAATGACGCTTGATCCGTTTACAGACGAGCCGCGCATTTTTGATGTTTACAGCGATTATAAAAATTGGGGGAAAATTATCGGCGTGCGCGTCGTAGGAGAATTAAATTCCATCATCGCCTCAAGAAAGATTACCGATTATATCAGAATTGCTGAAATTCATCAAGCAAGAAAAATGGCTGACATCGCAAACCGGATACTCGAAAAACGCGATCAGATTAAATTGATATTAATTGCGGGTCCTTCAAGCTCCGGTAAAACGACAAGCGCAAAACGGCTAGAAGTTGAACTTATGGTTTCGGGCGTTAAACCAATCGCGATAAGCCTTGATGATTATTACAGGGGAACAGACGATACTCCCAAAGACGAAAAGGGCGAACCGGATTACGAATGTATGGAAGCTCTGGATGTTCCGTATTTAAACCAGCAGCTTCTGTCCCTCTGCCGCGGCGAAGAAATATCGCTTCCTGTTTATGATTTTAAAACAGGCAGCCGCAGCGAGAAGGGAGGAAGAAAAATTAAGCTTGATAAAAACAGCATATTAATTGTGGAAGGCATTCACGGGCTTAACGACGCTCTCACTCATTCAATCGAAAGAAACACCAAATTTAAAATTTATGTTTCGGCGCTTACTCAGCTTAATCTTGATGATCATAACCGCATCCCGACAAGTGACAACAGGCTTTTAAGGCGGCTGGTACGTGATTCGCAATTCAGGGGAATGCAGGCGGCGGGTACGTTAAAAATGTGGCCTAACGTTCAGGCTGGAGAGCGCAAGCATATCTTCCCGTTCCAGAACTCAGCCGACGCGGCGTTTAACTCCGCGCTTGATTACGAATTATCGGTTTTAAAATATTACGCCGATCCGCTGTTACGCGCTGTTAAACCCGGTGTCAAGGAATACGCAGAAGCTGTAAGGCTTTTATCGTTCCTTGAAAACTTCGCTCCCATCCCCCCGCAGCATGTCCCCGGAACAAGCATCCTAAGAGAATTTATCGGAGATTCAGAATTTAAATATTAGATAGGAAGAATTTTACCACGAACCACACAAACCAACACGAACCGGTAGTCTGTAATATTTTTTCTTAACCCTAAGAAATCCCAGAGATAGCTCAGGATTTCTTAGGAATAAGATAAAACTGCGAAGTGCGAGTTCGCGGGGTTTGTGTGGTTTGTGGTAAAAATTCTTTTAATTCAAACACCTAAGGCGATGGTTATTTTCATTTTGAAATCTTTTTCGGGGATTTTATTTTTTAGATAATCTGTGATAAGCTGCCTGACGACAGAAGGGAAGGAGTTCCAGTAGCGTTGAGGCCATGCGCCTATTTCTTCGCGTAACCCCTTGTCGACAGATTCGTTCATTTCGCCGTGTGAGAAGGAAATGAATTGGTCTATCATCGATAAAAGCACATTGGGCGGCAGGGAAGAACCGCTGTCTTTTTGTCCGGGAAGCCACGCCTGGCAAAGTTCGTTAATCTGTTTGTCGTTAAGTTCGGGAGCGTGTTCTTTTAAAAGTTTTATTATCATTGTCTGTACCGACTCTCTCATAGCGTCGATGCTGCTTGAAATTCCG
>JGI24695J34938_10002440_pt1 | contig 14231 bp, 11 predicted proteins | sample TergutCo191P3_FD_34938 | JGI IMG/M metagenome (IMG submission 34938) | reverse complement strand
GCTTCTATTATGCTTTCTTTTATCCTTTGGGAATTTTCGTTTAGTGTTATCACCGTCATTGTTTGCGATGTGCCCGTACCGGGTTTGGCTCTGACTAATCCTTGGGGGGTAGAATCTGCTTGGGCATCAACTCGCAAGCATAATGTGCCGGGGAATTTAAGGCCGCTGGAAAGCAAAAGCGAGGCTACTGCGGTTTCTGCCATGTATTTTAGGGCATCGCCTTTAGCCTTGTGCTTTTCGCCGATTTCAATCATGGTGTTTTTTATGGAAACAAGCACGAACCGGAGAGGTGCGTGCGTTCCAGTAGCTCTTATGATTACATCGCTCATATCTTAGTTTATGGCCAGTTTAGCCGTTTTGCTCCACGATAAGCTGCTTGCCTTGACTATGTACAAACCGCGTGGTAAATCTGCCATTTGCACAATATAGTTGCCTTGTGCAAATTTAAATGTGCGAACCGTATTGCCCTTTAAATCAAAAATTTGAAGAGCAACATTATCCGTAGCCTGTATGTTTACTGCATTTTGCATTATGCTCAGGGAATTGCCGAACACAAGCTTGGAAACCAAAATCGGTGAGTTTTCACTTGAGCTGCTGGAAGACTGATTGTCGCTGCTGCTTGATGATTTTGGCGGAGGATTGCGCCATTCTGCGGTTTGGGCATAGGCAACAAGTTTGTCGTAGGTATATTTGCCGCTTGTTGTCATATTGCCGGTGGTTATCCAGGCGGCATCGTTACCGGTGGTTGGAATGTTAAAACCGGAAACAAAAGCAGAAGCTCCTTCCGGCTTGTTATTTATAGACCAGTTGCAACTTGATATTTTATGTTCGTCCATAAAAGCATGCCATTTATCCGATTCCGAAACGCTCACAGAGCCATTGCCATCTGCATTAACTGTTCCATATTCACTCACAAATAGCGGGTAACCATCGTTTAAAGCTTTTAGAGACACATTGCGAAAAGTTTTGGTGGCATCGTTAAAACGCCATGAACCTATGGTTCTGCTATCAAGTGTATGCTGCGCAGCATAAAAGTGCAAAACATAGGCCAGATTATCGCCGTTCACAGGATTAGAAGTTGCAAGGTCCGGATCTTGGTCGTAATATGGGGTGCCTACCAAAATTAAATTNTTTGCGCCTGCATTGCGAATAGCGNTTACAACTGCCTGCATATAGGGTTTTATAGTTGTCCATTGATTCGCATCTCCGTCTGGCGGTTCATTGTAAATTTCAAAAATAACGTGTGGCTTATTGTGATACTCTTTCATCTCATTTACAAAAAAATCTATTGCAGAAGTTTGTTGTTGGTGAGCTTTATGAGAATGCCAATCCACTATTACGTAAATATCACGTTCTATAGCCCTATCCACTACTGTTTTCACCATTTGAAGAGTTTGCGTTTTACTACCTTGGTAGTCACCACAACCGGCATCGCCATCTGCGGCCATTGCCGCACGTAGAATTTCCGATTTCCAGCCAGCGACCATTGCATCTACGGTTGATGCAGTCCAGAATTTGGTAGCCGAGCCGTTTTCCCAATTTATGCAGCTCCAAAAGAAACTCATTCCACGCACCTGTACGGGAGTTCCCGTATGCTCCCCTACAAGCTTGTTTCCTTCTGCTATCATTCGACCATAATAAGAAACAGGTCCGGTAGCGAGTGTTAAAACTATGCTTAGAAAAATAACCGAAACTGTTCTCTTTATCATAGCGAACCTACTTTACCGGTATGGTAATTGTGCGGTTCCATGAGGCGTTGCTTGCTTTTACTATATACATGCCACGTGGCAAATCAGAGAGAGACACAACATGGCTGCCTTTAGCAACATTCAATGAGCGAACAGTATTGCCTCTTAAGTCAAAGATTTTGACTGTTGCATTGCTAGCTACCTGCAAATTCAGAGAGTTCTGCATTGCGATTAAGGCATTGCTATTTGCAAACAGAGACATGTTAACCCTCGTGCCGCCACCATCATTACATACCACAGGCGGCCTATCGTTAGGCAGAGTTAAAGTTCCCAAGCAACGGAAATTTTTTATAGCTAAGTTGCCGGTTGTGGCAGAAACAGCACCTGTTGCTCCGCCATTATCTGAACCTTTAAGCTCCCAAATAAAACCATAAATTTTGTTCGGATCAAAAGTTGTTATTTTAGTCGTTGCCCAAGTAGGCTGTGCTACATCAGTAAAAGCCACCGTTACTGGTGTCCAAGCTGTAGCTACTGTACCAATATTTGTAAAAAAGTCAGAACCTTCATCTGACGGAATATCAGTAGTTTGCATTTTGAAATTATGGGATTGGCCTTTATACTCATAGCTAAATCCGTCTGTGCATTGTGATAAATTGTAAGTTTTACCATTGTTTCTAGCGTTTAAACCTAAAGCCACATAAGATGCATACGGATTGCAATCAGACGGACAGGCAGAACCTGAGCAGGTACTGGGGCAGCCTTTATTAAGCGTATAGCTGGGAATTTTAACAACCCAGTCTCCACCTCCGGTCACATCCTCCATAACCACGCGATAGCTTGTTATTTCTTTGCAAGGAGGAACGCTATGTTCGTCTTGTGTTTTGAATGATTCGTTGGTTATAGTAGCCTTTCCTTTGTCATTAACATCCGTATAGGCATACCAAGGTTCAAAAGTTCTAGCCAAAGCTCTATCGTCTAGCTCTTCAGAGCCAGCCATTGATAGTTTATCCATTGAAGTACCTGTGCCTGGTGTGCCACCGCCCATATCCGTTCCGCAATTGGTGCCGCAAGCTTTTAAGTTCGGCATATTGCCGGTGATAAGCAAGCCGGTTAAAAGCCTCATTGCCTGATTATAATATGGCTCGCTTTCTTTCCCGTTCAAAACATTCCAATACTCATTTAATTTGGCTTGATAGGTGGAGCCATATGTAAGAGCACATGCCAGAGAACCCACATAACTGGAATTAGCTTCATTTCCCCATGCTCCGGTTTGCAAAGCAATGGGGCCTGCTACATCACTGGCATTTTTTCCATTTACCCAAGGGGCTAATATACCCAACAAAGTTTTTGCATTTGAATGACCAAACCAAGCATTTGCCTTAGCCCAACGCCAAGGAGCACGCACTGCATCTTGATTGTAGTTGTTACTAGGACTATATCCGCAATTAGAGCAACTTTTTACGGAGCCATCAGCGTTTGCCCATCCGGATGGCAAACCGGTAGTTTTATTTTGGTTAGCAATGAGGAAGCTGTAATTTGCAGAGAGAGCCAAGGTCCAATTAGTTGCGTTATCCAAATCTTTGAACAGTTCATAAGCAGCCGGAGCAACATAGCTCGGATTTTTATCAGCATCCCAAAGATCACCAGGCTTATGCAGACCTGTGCTGGTATTGTGTTCAAGTGACCAAATTTTTGAAATTAAGGCTTTGGCAGTATCCAGGTAATTCTTGGTTGATGTGTTTCCGAATTGATAGTGAGCCATTATAAGAGCAAGAGCTACATCGTATTCAGCATCGGTAGCAGAATTTTCGCCGGTAACACTACCACCGGTAAAGTTATTGCCTGTAGTATTGTGTTTTATTTTCCAATTCATAAGCCCATTGTTATTTGTCCAGTTTTGATAATACACCCATAATTTGTCAAACTCGCTTTGATAGCTTTTGCCGGGGGACTTTTCGCTAAAGTAAACCATCAGCAACATTCCATAGCCAATGCCTTCGGAAACGGTTTCATCAAGATTATCGAATTTAATACGAGCGCAAGTGCCATTGCGTTTATTGCTGCAAGTACCTTCTGCATAAAACTGTGTCATAAAGTTGCCGAATTTTGCCTTTAAATTTTGGCTAGCCATTGAATTTGTAGTATTTATAGTTCCATTTCCGTAGTTTTTCCTCATAGGATACGGATAATTGACTGTTTGGCTGTACGAAACAGCCACAAGTAGCAGCACACTGCAGCAAAGAATGAAAAAAGTGTTATTTTTCATAAAACCTCCCTGGAATAGAATAAATATAGAAATTTCTAAATTCCATTTATGGAAAAATTATCGGCAATTCATGATGCTTTCGGCAATTCCATATCGCAATGGGCACAATCCTTGGCAATAACCATAGCCGTTTATATCGCATTCAGGCTTATTTTTAACTTTCTGGTCAAAAGCAAACTCAACGATACCCTTGCAGATGCCTTAAAAAACAGCAAATTCTGGTTTTTTGCCGCCCTCGCCCTTTTCATTGGCACAAAAAACTTGAATTTCGGCGAATTTCATTTTATACCACTCAAAGTTTTAATCTTGACCACTTTTGTGCAAATCGGAATTTGGCTAAGCGTTGTATTGAAAGATGTATTGATCAACTGGAGCAAAAAAAACAACCCAAATGCCGATAAAAATGCCGGATTTACAATTATCAGCGGAATAGGCCACTTCTTAATTTGGAGCGCAATCCTGCTTTTGATTTTAGATAATTTTGGAGTCAAGGTAGTTTCGCTTATGGCAGGCCTTGGCGTTGGCGGCATTGCGCTTGCGCTTGCGGTGCAAAAGATACTCGGCGATCTGTTCGCTTCCATTTCCATAATGATAGACAAGCCCTTTGAAGCCGGAGATTTCATAGCAATAGGAGAGCTCAGAGGCACAGTGGAATCCACCGGCATAAAAACCACACGCCTTCGTTCCCTGACCGGAGAGCAAATTGTGATTGCAAACAGCGATATTTTAGACAGCCGTGTGAACAACTTCAAGCGAATGGAAGAACGCCGCATAGTCTTTACCTTTGGCGTTTCTTATAAAACACCCAGAGAACATCTGGAAACGATAACAGAACTGACGAAAAATATCATAACAAGCCAAAGCGATGCTCGTTTTGAACGTGGGCACATAAAAAGCTTTGATGCAAGCTCAATAGACTATGAATTTGTTTACTGGGTTACCAAACCTGATTTCCCAACTTATATGGAAGTTCAGCAGAAAATAAATTTAGCGCTTATGGATGCATTCGCAGAAAAGAATATAGAGATGGCAAGGCCCACGCAAATGGTGTTTATACATGGATCTGATCGTTGATTGCTCGCGAAAAGGCGTTAAGCTTTGGTGCAATGGCGTTGAGCTCTCAGAGCCGGACGCAAAAGGCGATGAATTGAGTGCGCTTATCGATAAAATGAATATAGACCTAGAACAGGTGAAACGAGTGCTGGTGACTCTTGGGCCGGGAAGCTTTACGGGAATTCGTGCCGGCATAGCCTTTTGCGAAGGATTGTGCTTTAGCAAGAAAAGAACTTTGCATGGAATTTCCACGCTTAAAGCTTTAGCCTTGTGTTACAATGAAAAAATAATTTTGCACGCAAGAGCAAACCTTTACTATGTAGGTACCCCGGAAAACGAAACTTTGGAAACATTTGAAACACCGCCGCAAACACACGAGCATCTATCCATAGCCCCACTGGCAAAACTGATAGACTCTGTCCCGCCATCCAATGTTCAAAAAGCGAATTACATGGTAAACCCCTTCGCCTGATTTTTCTACTTTCCATCTATGTCTTGGAGCACTCTTCCGCAATATATGGATCCTACAGCCATCACCATTTTCAATTTTCCGATACGGTGGTATGGCCTTATGTATCTGATAGCCTTCTTTTTGGGTTATCATCTGATTTGGTATTTCACAAATAAATATAAAATCCAGCCTATGAAACGCGAACAACTCGATAGCGTTATGACATGGCTTATAGCAGGGGTTCTGCTGGGAGCAAGGCTTGGCTATGTGCTTTTTTACGACTTTGGATATTATATAAGCAATCCTCTGAAAATTATTTTGCCGTTCAGTTTTGAAGGAGGGTTCCACTTTACGGGGATTTCCGGGATGAGCTACCACGGAGGGCTTATAGGTTCTTTTTTGATGGCCTCTTATGCGATAAAAAAGCAAAAACTGGACTACTGGAAAACCGTAAACACAATTTTCATGGTTGTGCCTCTAGTCTATACTTTCGGGAGGCTTGGGAACTTTATAAACGGCGAGCTTTACGGCAGAATTACGGACTCTGCCATTGGAATGTATTTTGGCAACCAGACCGTTTTGAGGCACCCCAGCCAGCTCTATGAAATGTGCTTTGAAGGATTTATCCTATTCGGGATCATTTACGCATTTTGGACTTTTCTTCCTAAAACCAGAAACCATGTTATGGCTCTTTACCTGATAGGCTACGGCGTTGCCAGGTATTTTATAGAATTCTTCAGGGAAGAAACTCATGACCCTCTGATTGCCATAATGACCAGAGGTCAAACATTTTGCGCCGCAATGGTTTTATGCGGCATTGCATTGTGGGTTGTGCGCTGGCACTTTACTCGCGGTAATACAAATCCACATTGTTCACGATCTTAGCACTTGCTTCCAAATTGCGCATATAATCGCCAAACGCTCTATATGAATTGTATTGCCACAGCGTTGAAATATCACTGCTGACAAATGCATTCAGAGTGGCTTCGTCCGGAACTTTTTTGCCAAGAACTTTTATCATAACCGCATTTTGCGCACTGGTGTAAGGCCCACTCCACTCGCCCTCTTTTGCTGTTGATAACGCCTTGTAAAGAGCGGTATTTGCATAGCCAAGACCGGGCAAAAATCCCTGAAAAGCAACCGTTGCGGAATCTACCGTAACCTTTTTCGCATGTTCAATATCGGCGATGTTGGCTTTTAAATGCTCCGCAATTACATCGGCTTTCATTTTAGCTTTCAAATTCTGCTCAATTTTGGTTTTGAAAAATTCCATGTTTCTTGAGCCGGCAGGCAAGCTTCCGGCCTTTTCAAATATAACAACCCATTTCTGATTTTGCAAAATCTCTGATGTTTTAGAATCATCCTTTGGGCGCAAAGGATTGAAAAATGCATAAGATGAAAGCCCGGCTACGTGTCCGAGTTCCGGAATTTCTCCGCCTTTTTTGAACCAACCGGAAGCCTTCACCTCAAGGCCCTTTTCTTTTGCTGCGTCTTCAAAGCTCTTCTTTTTGTCCACCGCAGCTTTTATATCCGCCAAGGTATTTTCCAAGCTATCAGTTGTTTCCGGAGATGCGGTAATAGATAGAAGTATGTGCCTTGCCTTAACCTGCTCCTCTTTTACGCTGTCTTTTTCAACAACTCGTTTGCCAAGGTTTTGTATTATATGGTAACCGAACTGCGTACGAATCGGGTCGCTTATTTCATCTTTTCCCAATGCAAAAGCTGCGCTATCAAATGCCGGAACCCATCTCCCACGTGGACCCCAGTCGCCAAGTTCACCGCCTTGCGCAGCAGAACCCGGATCCTCAGAACTGGAACGAGCTATATCACCAAAGTCCGCACCGTCTTTTAGCTGACCTATCAACATATTCGCATATTCATAAATATCTTCTATGTCTTTTGGGCTAGGTTCAAGCGAAATTGCAACATAATTGACTCTCGCCAAATCATCTGCCACAAAAAAGCTATCCTTTTCCGCTTTGAAAACGGAATCTATCATGCTTTGAGAAATCTCAATATCATCAAACTCGCTGGCTTTACCCTGCGCATTCAAAAGCTCAAATTTAGTTTCTCTTTTTAAAACTTCGTATTTAACTTCCAAGCTTGACGGCTGAAGGCCCGCACCAATAAAAAGATTGAGCTGTTTTTCCGGTATTCTTGCTGTTTTGAGCATATTCTCATATTCCACCATATACGGAATATCGTAAGTTGACGGATCTGCGAGCCAGGTTTCGTATTTTGAATAATCAAAAGAGCCATTCGTCTGAAACATTTCGCTGCCGGTAATGGCCTGCGGAGGGTCCGTGCGCAAATCTCTGGACATCTCATGGACGGATGCCGTTATTTTCATCTCCGAAATAACATCCTTCATAAGCTGTTGCATAACAAAAGAGCGGAACAATTCTTCACGCATTTGCGCAGATTGCTCTTTTGAAAGCCCCGGTTGCTGGCTCTGTATTTGAGTCAAGCGCATATTGAACAGATCGGTTGAAAGTTTTTCGCCGTTCACAACTCCAACAGGAGGTCTGTTATCCGTTTGCAATCCGGACATATCCATAAACAGCAGGCCAGCGACAATTCCTATTATGAAAATGTAGATAACCCATTTTGCGTTTTCACTTATCCAAGTAAGCATTTTTATCTCTCCAAAGTTGCTAGCAGTTTTGAGGCATCATCTGCAATTTTTTGTGAATCTCCATAAATTTTCAAAATCTTTTCAGCGGTTTGCGCTGCTTTATCCTTATCGCCGGTTTCCAGGTAGCAAAGAGCAAGTTTCCAAAGTGCGCTGGGTACGGTTGGAACCTTATCCACAGGCTCGGTTTTGGCATATCTCTTAGCCAAATCTCCTGTGCGTTTGCCGTATTTGTTTACGAATGCGTTTAAAAGAGCGATAGCTTCCGAGTAGTTTTGCCGCTCCATAGCCACTACCGCAAGCCCATGCTCGGCAGCAGATGATATTATTTCCACGCCTGAGGCATTAGAAATGGCCTGCTTGTACAGAGCCTCTGCGTTATCTAGGCTAAGACTTTGCAGGTGAATGTTGCCGGACAAAAGCGCAGCTTTTGCCAATGACAATCCTTTAAGCGTGCCGCCATTTATTGCGCCTTCAAAGACTGCGAGCGCAGAATCCGTTTTACCGGCATACATATAGCTCAATCCTTTGCCGAGTTCTTCTGCCATAGCAATTTCTTTGTCGGAAGAAGCTTTGAGATTTTGCGCAAAGGCAAAAATGCCTATTGCCACAATGCACAGGGCAATTACGACTTTTGTTCCGTGTTTGGGAAAAAAATCTTCCTTTAAATATTCCATCAACGCATCACCTGAATTATGGGAAACGTTGTTGTTCGAATTAGGTTTTGTTTCGTTCATGGCGGAATAATATAGAAAAATTGTTTATATATTAAACACCGCATGCCTCATTTCTTTATAGCCATCTTATTGCTGTTAACCGCAGTACGAGCGGAATATCCGTATAAGGCCAGCGTCAAGCTTGATGTGCCGCTTGCGATAGGAGCTACCTCCGTGCTTGCGTTTGGGTTGTATCGTTTGAATGCTATGACCCCGGACGATAGACCTTATGACCGCAATGATCTGTTGCCTTGGGACAGGCCTTTTGCCGGTACCTGGAATGAGCCGGCTATTTTTGCCTCAAATATTTTTATGGTTGCCGGAGCTTTGCCGCTGGTTTTTGGGATAAATCAGGATTTTGCCACGCATACATTGCTGCTTTACGAGGTTTTAGCTTTGCAAGGTGGCTTGCAGCTTATGGTACGTTCCATGAAAGTTTGGCCACGTCCATTTATGCTGGGATCTGAAGGTGGCAAAGAGCGAGAGAATCCTTCGTCTTACGGTTCTTTTTATTCGGGCCATGCATCTGCGGCTTTTGCGATTGCAGTTTTCACAGGTGTTTGGTTTAGCGATGCTTATCCGGGGTCAAGTTATTCGCCATGGGTTTGGGGCAGCGCGCTTTCGGTTGCAACGATGATAGGTGTTTTGCGAATTGCAGGCGGCAAACATTATCCCAGCGATGTTTTAGTCGGTGCGCTGGTAGGCTCTTTTGCCGGATGGGTGGTACCTAGGCTACACAGGAATTCCAACAATAATGCACCGGCTGCCGTACCGGGCTATATCGGATGGCGGTGGAGTTTTTAATTTTTTCTAATTTTTCTTTTATATGGAAAGCGATGAACCTTTTGGCCTTACCGAAACATTGCGTAAGCAATTGCTCGCCTATTCCACTTCCAGCGAAATCGGAAAAATTACCGCACAGGCGCAGAACATAGAAGAAGTGTTCAACGGATTATGCCTTGGGTTCAGAGATTTGGCCGGTTATGAAAAAATTATGATTTTGGGCATAGATACCGAGCGTTTTTGCCTGAAACCGTTGCAAAGCTTGGGGTTTGACGAAGAAATATTAAAAGATTTTCACGCAGAAATAGACTTTATGGCCGGCGAATATGCCGATGCTATTTTCTGCAACAAACACATACTGGCAGATCCGGTTCAAGAATACGATGCATTTTCAATGCTGGGAAGCAAATCTTACATAGTTTTTCCTCTGCTCAAAAGAGTAATTGACGAATGCTGGAAAACCAAAGACTGCAAAAAGACAACATGCCCATGCTACGAATCGGAAAACCTTTACTGCTGGACAAACCTGGATGCCGGCCTCGCAACAAAAGCCACTTCGGAAAATGAAAAAAGACGTTCATGCGTAAAATGCACCCAGTTCAAATGTGAAGGGCTGCTCTGGCTGGACTTAACCGACCATGAGCCGATAACCGGCGAAGACACGGCGATGATTTATGCCGCTGTTGCGCATGCAGGCTTGCTCATAGAAACCTTTAGAGCTTATGAAGAATTGCAAAAAGCCCATTGCCTGCTAAAATCCGATTTGCAGCAAGCGCGCGTAATTCAGCAACAGCTTTTGCCGTCAAGCTTCCCGGACGGCTTTGTAGATATATTCGCTGAGTATAAAGCTAACCTTGAAGTTGGCGGAGATTATTACGACTGCTTTGAACTGAGCAACGATGCTGTAGGCATTGTTATAGCCGATGTATCCGGGCACGGAACCGCAGCAGCCATGCTAATGAGCATGTTCAAAATAATGCTAAAGTCTTCGCCGTTAAATGTGGTGAGCCCGGCAGAGACATTGAAAAACATAAACAACACTTTAGTCAGCGAAGTGGACAGCGGAAAATTCATAACGGTTTTTTATGCCATCTGGAAAAAAAATACAAGGGAATTCATATACACAAATGCGGGGCACAATCCTATGCCCATAATGAATAAAAAAACCAAAGAGATAGAGTTGTTAAAATCAACAGGTTTGTTTATAGGAGTAATGCCTAACATTACCGTAAAAGATACCACTCTAAAACTTGACGACGAATATCGCTTGAATATTTACACAGACGGAATAAACGAGGCGATGAATTCCGAAAAGGATCAGTTCACCCACAAACGCATTTACGACTTTATGCAAAGTTCCATAGATAAAACCTGCAAGGATTTTGTGCAAACTCTGCTAAAAGACGTCGAAGTTTTCTGCGCCGGGAAAGATCTTGTAGATGACGTGACAATTTTGGTGTGTGATTTGTGATTATATCAACAATATCTTAGACAGCGCAAAGCCGCCTATCAAAATAGAGGTCATGCTGAACACAACCGTTGCTTTTGTGCTCTTGCCAACACCTTCTGCGCCATTTATGGTGTAATAGCCAAAATAACAGGCATAACCGGAGATGAAATATCCGAATAACGCCGCTTTGATCAAGCCAACGGCAAAATCCCAATCCTTATAACTTATTCTAACCCCAGAAAAGAACATGTGAAAAGACACATCCTTATATATATAGGCAACCACATACCCACCCAAAAGCCCCACAAAAATGCTCAGAATTGTCAAAATCGGAAGCATTATAACTGCGGCAGTAATGCGGGGAACTATCAAAAATTTATACGGATTCATGCCCAAAACATTGTAGGCATCCAATTGCTCTGTCACCGCCATTGTTCCCAGCTCGGAACACATGGAAGCTCCCACGCGACCAGCCAAAACCATAGCGGTTAAAATCGGAGCCAACTCGGTCATAACGGATTTTCCAACTGCCATGCCTACATAAGTCAAGGGAATCATATCCGCAAACTGATAAGCCAACTGCCAACTCATTATGCTGCCTGTGAAAATAGAAGTTGTTGCTACCAGAGGAATACTTGTTATCCCAATGCGATGCATCTGTTCAACAGTTAAATGATGGCACTGCACCGCAGCAAAAACATTCCTAAGAGCTTCCAAAATAAATACAACATAACGCGTTGCGCCGCCAAATCCCCGACGTACAAACCTGCCTAACGGCTCCGCTATCATTGAATCATTTGTCATTTCTTCGTAGTTTTCTGAGCCTCTTTCGGAGGTGCCTTCATTTTGCTTTTATAAAGCGCATCATTATGCAGATATTTCAAAGCTTCTTTTAACTGAATATCGTCTCTAAGCCTCCAGGCAAGGTATGCTTCTTCTCCCTGTGCAGCGGATATCAACTCTCTTTTAATGGCATTCAAACTGTAATTTTTTATCTCAATGGCTTGAGCTTCATTTTGTTTTGTCAAAGCCTTGCGTAAATTAGATATTGCCGCTGCGATTAAAGTATCTTTCAAAACCTTTGATGAATCACCGAGCAAAATATTCTGCTCTTTTATCAACGCCTCTTCAGTAGCATCCGTCAATGTTTGAGCGTTGCTCTTTATCTTTGTGAAATTTGTGTCTGTTGCGCAAAACGCTATGAAGGCATTAAACAGAGAATCCGGAACTTGCCAGGTGGAGTCTATCTTCGCAGCAGCAGCATCGCCGATTTGAGAACGATATTTAACGGCAAAGCGGAAATACAAAGACATTCTCTCCTTAATCTGGGCAATCCACGGAATGGCCTTTGCCTCAATTTCAACATCGGGAGTTATGCCGCCGCCGCCATACATTTTTCTGCCGCCAACAGTATGATAAACCTGTGTGTCTCGCGCAGCGGTGTCTTTTGCTAATGAGTCCGCATCTTCCGATTCTTCACTGGCACGCAAGCCCTGCCCTTTTATCTCCATCTCCGGTTTGTTAATGCGACGTCCAAACGGCAAATAATAAAAAGCCGTTGTGAGTTTCAGTGCGTAGCCATCATCGTCCATAAAAGAAGTGAGACGCTGCAACGGATTGCCTTGGCCGCTCAATGGAAAAACAGTCTGAACGCTTCCTTTGCCGAATGTGGTTTTACCAACAACTACGGCTCTATCCCAATCTTGCAAAGCACCCGAAACAATTTCCGCCGCACTCGCCGTCCCCTGGTTTACAAGCACTGCGATATGAGTATCATCGCTCATTATGCCGTTTTTAGAGGCATTACTTTCCGTATTTATAATACGACCCTTAGCACTGACTATGCGGTTTCCTTTTTTCAAAAATAATTCGGTTACCTCTATCGCCTGATTTAAAAGCCCACCCGGATTGTAGCGCAAATCCAATACCAGTTTTTTCATGCCCTGTTTTTTAAGTTTGTTTATAGCCTCTTCCAATTCGCTCGCCGTTTTCAGGCTGAAAGTCGCAAGTTGAATATAACCTATCTCCTTATCCAGCATGCCGGCATAAGGAACGGCATGTATCACGATTTTCGCTCTTGTGATTGTAACATCAAAAGATGCGGCAGTTCCTTCACGAGCTATTGTCACAGTGACATCTGTTCCGGGCTTTCCACGCAGTTTATCAACCACTTCATCAAGGGTCAAGTCTTTTGTCTGTTTGCCGTCTATGTGGGTTATTATATCGCCGGCCTTTAAGCCAAGCCTGTAAGCCGGAGTACCCAGCATAGGAGAAATAACGGTTTTCTGATTGCCTCTCACGCCTATCTGTATGCCTATGCCGCCGAATTCCCCTTCCGTTGCACGTTTCAAATCATCATTCATCTTCGGATCAAGAACTGCAGTGTTAGGATCCAGCACTGAGCGTATTCCGTTTATGGCAGCTTTTGTTACTTCATTAGGGTCCACCTCTTCCACATATTTCAGATTTATTTCCGAGAGGACTTTATTCAAACGCGCAACTTCTTCGTAAAAATCACTTGAAGCTTTGGCATCAGCAGATGGTTTTCCGCACGCAGTAAATATTGCGAAGAAAACCAGTAAAAAGAACAACGAGAGTTTAATAGATTTCATAGCATAAGAATTTAGAAAATTCTAATGTCTAAAAAACTTGTTCCCGTTAATGTCTAAAGTGCCTCGTTCCTGTAAATGCCATTGCAATGCCGTTTTTATCGCATGCTTCTATAACCTCGTTGTCTTTTTTGGAGCCACCGGGCTGAATTATGTATTTGATTCCGGCAGATGCAGAGGCGTCTATGTTGTCTGCGAATGGGAAAAAAGCATCGGAGGCAAGAACCAGTTCGCCCCATGCGCTTTCGTTTAAGTTCATGCGCTTGATATTGTCTGCCACTCTTGGCTGGCACAGGCGAAGGTTTGAATCTATGCGGTTGGGTTGCCCTGGCCCCATGCCCAAAATCATGAAATATCCGGCTTTGTATTCGTAGCACATCACTATTGCATTTGATTTTGTGTGTTTGCAAACCAGCCATGAAAATTTTGAGAGTTCCTGTTTTTCTTTTGGGAATTGCGCTTTGGTCACACACTGAAATTTTTCCCAAACTTCAACATCTCTGTCTTGAACCAGCATTCCGCCAATCACGTGTTTATAAACTTTGCAAGCTTTTGGCGGCTTTATTTCACCGACTTTTAGCAA
>JGI24695J34938_10002439_pt1 | contig 14231 bp, 11 predicted proteins | sample TergutCo191P3_FD_34938 | JGI IMG/M metagenome (IMG submission 34938) | reverse complement strand
AATGGTGCGCAGTATCAGCTCTTCAGGAATACCGCGATCCTGGTTTAACTGACGAATTGCCTGCGACATATCTGTTCCCAATTTACACCTCCTGTGAAGAATCAAGTTTTGCTTTTGCTATATTTTCCAGCTTTAAGCTAATGATCCCTTCATTTGTCTTTAATGTAATCTCTTCTTCGTTGACAGATTCCAATAATCCTTTTGTCCACTCAGTTATATCGGTACGGTAACACCGCACTCCCCTGCCCAGAAAACAGGCAAATTCATCTGCGTCCTTTAAAAGCCTGTCTATTCCCGGAGACGAAACCTCAAGGTAAACATCCTGCCCTTCAAACGCCAGCTCCAGCCGCGGCATCACTGCGCGGTGAACTTTTGAACAGTCATCGGTGCCGATACCTTTTTTGTTATAGATGACCGCTCTAATTTGAACGCTCCCGCGATGCCTGGAAACTGAAAGTTCTATTAGGCTGAATCCAAGCCCTTTAAGAACCGTCTCCATTGAATCTCGTACCAGAACATTTTCTGCACTCGGCGTTTCTTCTGCTTTTCTGCGCATCCCCCTCCCCTGTTTAACTGCAAAAAAAAGGGTCTCCTTGGAGCCCTTTTTAAATGGAATGCTATACTAATGAAAATATACCTTTTTTAGTTTTTTTTGTCAATACCTTGGATAAAGAAATGCTTAATTTAAAGAAATTTCCCTGGAAATTGAGGCTGCTTCGTCAAACTCGCTATGCAGGAGACGTTCTGCAATAGCGCTTAACTGATCCCTTATATTTTTTGGCCAGTTACGCATTTTCAGGTCTGCAAGCGCGTTTTTAGCGATCTTCTTGTCAAATGCGGCGCAAGCGGCTTGAATTGCTTTTAATTTTTCATGTAAAAACGCCTGCCCTTCCTCATCAATTGCCTCATTTTCATGATCTTCAGGTGAAGGATCCAATTTATCGATGACTTCATTCAGCGTATTTAGGAATCCGGGAAGCGAAGATAAAATAAGCTGAGTGTTATTGTCGCGCCCTGCCTGTTCCAGTTCGGCTGCCTTGGATGAAACATCCCCTTCTCCGACATTTGCAAGCGCACTCTTTAACGCGTGAACATTGATAATAAAATTGGGAACGTCGTCTACTCTTCGGCAGTTATTTTCGCAGATTGCCTGAAGCTGCGCCGCGGCTTTTCTTGCATCGCGCACAAAGAACTCTGCCAATTGGGCATCGATTGCTATATTGTGTTCACCTGACGCGTACAGGCTGTTCTTTTGTTTACGCGCTTCATCGATAACTTCGGCAGGCTGTTTGTCGCGGATAAGCTTGTTTAAAATGCCGTTTAATTGGCGCACATCTATGGGTTTGGAAATAAAATCATCAAAACCGTTGTTAATGAACATTTCCGCCTGTCCTGCAAGAGCATTCGCTGTCAGCGCGACAATCGGACCTGTGTAACCCAGGCTTCTTATTAATTTTGTAGCTTCGATTCCGTCCATTCGCGGCATCATGTGATCCATAAAAATAATGTCAAAGGTTTGGCCGTCTCTAATTTTATCCACTGCTTCAAAACCGCTTGTCGCTGTATCAATAGAAAGTCCATAAGGCGCCATTAAACCGCGCGCAACATAAAGATTTGTTTCTACATCGTCTACAACCAAAACGCGGCCATAAGGCATAAAGTCCTGCGTTATCTGCGCATTTCTCATTTTGGTTGTGTTTTTTAAATTGAGCTTCATTAAGTTTTCTGCAAGCTCTTTGCCGATTGGCTCTGCGTTAAGACAGCCTTGCGGAAGACGAACCATAAACGCAGAACCCATGCCCGGCGTGCTTTCTATAAATATTTCGCCGCTCATAAGCTGAATCAAGTTACGCGTAATATTCATGCCAAGACCAGTGCCTTCTGTTTTTCTGTTGGCTTCCATGTTAAAGCGGCTGAACTTGTCGCCGAGTTTTTTAACCTGTTCTGCAGTCATTCCCTGACCTGTATCGCTTACGCGTACAATTAAATTGACAGTTTCCTTATTCTTTAAAATTTCCGCAGAGAGCATTAATTCTATTTGACCTTCCTGCGTATATTTAAACGCATTGGAAAGAATATTATTTAGAATCTGTTTAATGCGAAGTTCGTCGCCAAAAAGAGTACACGGCACATTTTCGCTTACCGTTAATTTAAAATCTATGGGCTTACTTTCGTAGCGCATAATATTTAATTTAACGGTGTCGTGTATCAAGCTTGCAATATCGTACTGAACAGAGACTAGTTCAAGTTTTCCTGCTTCTATTTTTGAAAGATCCAATATGTCGTTTATAATTCCAAGCAGGAGATCGCCCGAATTGTAAATTCTTTCCAGGGCTTCCCTTGTTACAAGAGGAATAGTCGTATCCTGAAGCTGAATTTCTGTAATGCCTAAAATTGCGTTCATGGGCGTTCTTATTTCGTGGCTCATCTTTGCAAGGAAGTCGCTCTTTGCCTTGCTGCTTTCTTCTGCTATTTCTGCCCTTCGCATTTCTGCAATCATCGTTTTAATTTCTCTTAAATCCCTTATGTAGCCTGCAACTGCGTATTCGCCCTTAAACTTTACGCGCACTAAAGTAACTTCTGTCGGGATTTGTTCGCCGTCAAGTTTTTGATGCATCCATTCAAAACGGCAGCTTCCTTCTTCGAACGCTTCGTCAACATATTTAAATATTTGATCTTTTGATTCAACGCCTGTCGGCTGATACTGCGGGAAGAAATCAAAAACGCGGTCAAAATATTCCTGCTTGTTGGATAAATCAAAAAGACGCACAATTTCCTGATTACATTCGACCATTCTCATTTTGTTATCGATCATGTAACAGCTTAAAGGAGTCGCGTCAAACAGAACCTGAGTGCATTCATCGGCTTCGCGCATTTTTGCCAAAATGCCTTTAATTTCGCGTAAATCGCGCGTATAGCCGCAAACCATAAATGTATTTCTGTATTTAACGCGTACAAGCGTGACTTCGCATGGAATAAGCTCGCCTGAAAATTTTCTGTGCATCCATTCAAAACGGTTGTATCCTTCCTCGAACGCTTTTTTAACAACTTCCATAGCTTTTGCAGTCGAGACTTTTCCATCAGGCTGATATTCAGGCGAAAGATCAAAAAATCTTTCAAGGTATTCTTTTTTGCCGGAGAGCCCGAATAATTTAACAGCTTCGCTGTTGCAGTCCATATTCTTGAAATTTTGATCCCAGAAATTCGCGCAAAGGGGCATCGCGTCAAGCATAATCTGCGTGCGCTCTTCTGCTTTTCTTTTTTGGTGCAAAAGACCGAGTAAAAGCGCGCATAATGCGGCTGCAAGAATTACTCCAAGTAAAACAAGAATAAAACCTATTTCCGTTACGCTTCTGTAATAACTTTTTGTATATGCAAGAATCGCAAGATACCATCCGTTATTAAGTTTTCTTACAAACAAAACGGAAGGCTGTCCCCTGTAATCGGTTGCGAGGCGTTCGGATATTTCCTGATTTTTAATTAATTCTTCCTGTATCGCCTGACCGTCATTCATCTGATTAAGACTTCTGTTTATGAATACAGGATTAGGATGAGCTAATACCTTAAAATTACTGTCAAGAAGAATTCCGTAGCTGTCTTCTGATATCTGAATATTTATCGCAAAATCAGAAATTCTGTCAAGAGACATCGCAAAGCAGATTATCGCAAGAATATTTCCGTTATCATCGTAAATTGCGCGCGAAAAAGTTAACGCGTTAATACCGGTTGCCATATCAACATAAGGCTCAGTAACTCCGATTCCGCCTTTGGCATTTAAAGCTGACTCAAACCACGGACGCGACGAAAAATCTATATCGTCGGGAGGAACCCAGGCAAGACTTGAAAAATACTGATCTCCAAAAACAAAAAAATAGCCGTATAAATTTATGGCATAAGACATTAGCCTTTCATCCGCAGATATATAATCTTTTGTTCTTAGAATATAACTTTGCACGGCTTCAAACGGCGCTCCTTGCATAATCATATTCCTGATATTTTCCGCAATTACACCTAACGTAGTTTCAGGTTCCATTAAATCGGTTTCGATATATGTCTGCACGGTAGTGAGCGCATTTTCTACGTCTTTCAATAAATGTTTGCGTTCGATATCGCTCATAAAATTGTAGCTGAAGAAAACCATAAGCCCAAATGCCGCAATTACAAGCAGCACCTGAACATGTGTTATCAAATTCCACAATTTTATAAGTATTTTTTGCATTTATTAAAGACCCGCCTTTGCCTCTTTAATATGATCTCGTGCCTTGAAAAATATCTCCACGATTTTCGGGTCAAAATGAGTGCCGGAATTTTGCATTATAATATCGACGGCTTCGTCATCTGAAAATGCTTTTTTATACGGACGCTCGGAAACAAGAGCGTCATATACGTCTACAATCGCCATGATTCTTCCCTGAAGAGGTATTTCTTCCCCTTTAAGGCCGCGCGGATAACCCTTTCCGTCCCAGCGCTCGTGATGAGTGCCTGCAAAAAGTTTGGCATTGCGCAAAAAGTCACCTTCGCCGGTTCTCGCGATTATTTCGTCTATAATTCTTTCGCCTTCTTCGGCATGGCTCTTCATAACGTCGTATTCTTCTTCTGTCAGTTTACCGGGTTTATTAACGATTACATCGCTAATAGAAATTTTTCCCAGATCGTGCATTCGCGCCGAAGAAATTATTTTTTCTACGTCCCATCCGCGGATTTCATCGGCATATACGCCGCTTTCTTTCATTTCTTCGATTAAAATTTTTATATATATCGATGTGCGCTCGATATGGCCGCCTGTCCCCTTGTCGCGGTTTTCAACCATGTCCGCAAGTACCGCTACTATCGAGTTTTGAAGCCTGTGAAGCTGGAATGTCCGCTCACGGATTACCTCGTCAATATTGAGGTGTGTCTGTATCCTGTTAAGTAAAACCGGGGCTGAAAACGGTTTTGTAACAAAGTCGACGGCACCCATTTCAATGCCCCGGGCTTCAACATCGGGGTCATTGCGCCCTGTTAGGAAGACTACAGGAATATCAGACCATAAGCTTTCGAATTTGAGTTTTTTTAGGGTTTCGAATCCGTCCATTACAGGCATTTCAATATCAAGAAGGATAAGGTCCGGGGTTACTTTTTCCAGCAAAGTAAACAATTTTGCTGAAGAAGGCATAGTCATAACGCGGTATTGGTCTTCCAGTACTGCTTCAGCCATTGATAAATTTGTATCACTGTCGTCAACTACAAATATTGTTTTCATGAACTTTTTTAACGCTCCTGTTCAGCTACACCGTTTAAATTCTATTGTGGTTTCTCTAGTTAGTCAAGAAAAATCATATTTTTTTACGATTTATAATAACTTTTCCCCTATCCCAACGAAGCAAAAAAAGGTAAGATGCTGAATGCCTATAAAAATACCCAGAGATCTGCCAGCCTACGATGCTCTTTCCGGTGAACGCGTCAATGTAATGACCGAAGACCGCGCCAAGGCTCAGGATATACGTCCTTTAAGAGTTGGCATCATCAATTTGATGCCGACAACTATTGATACAGAAATACAGCTTTTACGCCTTTTAGGCAACAGTCCTCTTCAAGTTGACATTACTTTTTTAAAAATGGGCAGCCATACATCAAAAAATGCGCCAGAAGGACACCTTGAAAAGTTCTACATTAACGCAGATGAAATTGTCACCCTTAAAATGCGGTTTGACGGGCTTATTATCACGGGCGCGCCTGTAGAAACCCTGCCCTTTGAAGAAGTCGATTACTGGGATGAGCTTACAAAAATAATTGATTATTCCGAGAAAAACGTTTTTTCTGTTTTGCACATCTGCTGGGGCGCTCAAGCAGGTCTTTACCGCCGTTACGGCATACAAAAGCATCTGCTTGGTAAAAAATTATTCGGCGTTTTTCCGCATACAATAAAAGATCCGTATCATGCGCTTTTCCGCGGTTTTGACGATGAATTTTTAGCGCCTCAATCAAGGCATACCGCATCCAACAGAGACGAAATTGCAAGGGAGAGCCGACTTACGATTCAATCCGAAACCAAAGATGTAGGCGTTTATATTGTTACAGCGCGCGAAGGAAGGGAAATTTATATCTCGGGGCACATGGAATATGATCCGCTTTCGCTGGATCGGGAATATAAAAGAGATGTAGCCAGGGGACTTCCGATCGAAATACCCGGAAATTATTACCCGGATGATAATCCGCAAAAAGCGCCTATTGTCCGCTGGAGATCTCATGCAAATTTGTTCTTTGACAACTGGCTAAACTATGTTTATCAGGAAACGCCGTATAATTTAGACGAATTATAATTAAAATTTGTAATTTTTGGCAAATTCGTTGGTTTTGCTCTTTACATTTCGATGAAGATCGATAAAAATATAGGTATAATTGTATTATAATTAAACAATAAGGAGATAAACCATGTTTAAACGAATCGTCTTAACCGTATTAATGTCTTTTTTGGTTCTCGGTGCGCTCTATGCTCAAAGAGAAAATGCAAGAACTCATATAACTCAGGGTCAGGAATATCTGGCAGCGGGAAATTACGAGTCCGCCGTCGCATCATTTGAGGCTGCTTTAAGGCTTGAACCTCGTAATAGACAGGCTCCTCCGCTTTTAAGACAGGCTCAGGAAGGACGGGCAACCCAGATTTTTACACAAGCACAGGCGCTTGTTGAACAAGGCCGGCTTGAGGATGCTGTAACTCAATTTAACCTGGCTTTACGCACGGCTCCTGCCGGATTTAATACACGCAATATCGAAACAGCAAGAGCAAGCGCTCAGAGGTTGCTTAGAGAACGCGGCGAAGCTGAAGAAGCGCAGGCAAGAGCCGAAGAAGAAGAAAGACTTCGCGTAGAAGCAGAAGCAAGAGCGATTGCAGAACGCGAACGTTCAGAAATATTGGGCGTTGCGCTTGATGTTGCCCACCAGCATTTTCTTTCCGGACGTTTTCATGAATCGATAATCGCATACGAAAGAGTTTTGGGCATAGGCGGTTTAACTCCGGCTCAGACAACCGAAACAAACCGTCTTATTCAAACAGCCCGTGATGTGCAGGAAAAAGCCGCATCATATACAAACCGCCCGATAAGAGACTCTGATTTTGAAGTTGTACAAAACACAGCAGGCGGCGTTACCATTACAGGATACAACGGCGTAGAACCTCCCGTAGTTGTTACAATGGGCGGACAGCAGCATTATATGTTTGTAGGCATCCGCAATGTTGTAATACCGCAGAGAATTTATAACGCCAACGTTACAATCATAGGCGAAGATGCATTCAGAAACAAAGGTCTTATAAGCATAGTTCTTCCCAATACGGTAACGGAAGTCCAGTCAGGCGCATTTGCAGATAACAGACTGGAAAGAGTAACATTGGGAACGGCTCTTAGAGCAATCAGATACCGCGAAGCATTTACAACCGCCAATGACGTTGCAGGCACCCAGATTCGCCAATCGAGAGGCGCATTTGAAAATAACCCGAACCTGATTGAAGTAACAATTCCTGATACACTGCAAACAATCGAAGCATTCGCATTTTTCGGCTGCGGTTTAACCAGGGTTCAATTCGGAAGACAGACGAATTTTATCGGCAACAGCGCATTTAGAAATAACAAAATAAGCGCAATTTTATTTACGCCTGCAATGAGACGCATTGGTTTTAACGCATTCCAAAACAATCAGCTTACATCCATTGTGTTCACTCAGGGTATTGAATGGATTAAAGGAAGCGCATTTATCGGAAACCCGCTTGTTGACGTTACAATTCCCGCTTCTCTTGCTTCTCCCATTCCTCCTGCGAATAACGCAACTCCGCGCATTGGCAGTACAAGATGGGATCAGGAAATGCCAAGATGGGATCCCGTTGTTCCAAGAACTTCGATTCAGGACTCTATGATATTAAGTCCATTCCCCGAAACACTTGCAAGAGTTGTTCTTCCGGGAAATGTTCATGACGTAAACCTTGAAGCTTTCCAGCCAAACCTTCGTGCTTTCTATACAAGTCAGCAAAGAAGAGCAGGTATCTTTGTGCTTAACGGTCCTATTTGGTCAAGACAGTAAAATAGTATTTTAATTAACAAGCGCATCGGAAACGGTGCGCTTTTTTTTGGAGGCTTTTATGATATACAGAGACTACGGGCAAACAGGAAAAAAAGTGTCGCTTTTGGGTTTTGGCGGCATGAGGTTTAAAAATGTCGATGACCACGACGAATGTGCAGCTTTAATGCTTGCCGCAGCCAAGGGCGGGATTAACTATTTTGACACAGCTCCCGGTTATTTTGAAACAAGAAGCGAAACTGTCTATGGCAAGGGTTTTGCCGAAATGCGAAAAAACGGTCTCCCCTACTATTGCGCGACAAAGACATTCGAAAGCACTCCCGACGGAATCAGGCGCGAAATCGAGGCTCAATTAAAACGCCTTAACATCGATACTATCGATTTTTATCATATTTGGTGCATTACCACTTTGGACGGCTGGGAAAAAAGAAAAAAAGACGGCGTTCTTGAAACATTTCGAAAATTAAAAGAAGAAAAATTAATAAAACATATTTGTATATCGAGCCATTTAATAAAAGACGAAATAAAAACGCTTTTAATGGAAGATGTTTTTGAAGGCGTGCTTTTTGGATATTCCGCCTATAATTTTAACACAAGGCAGGAAGCGTTCGACGCAATAAGAGCAAAAAAACTTGGCGCTGTTGTAATGAATCCTCTTGGCGGCGGCGTTATCCCTCAGCACCCTGACCTTTTTAATTTTATCCGCCGCGAAAACGAAAACATAATCGAAGCCGCTCTTCGCGTTCTTTGGGATCATACCGATATTTCAACTACGCTTGTCGGTTTTGACACGATGGAACATTTAAACGAATGTCTTGACGCAATGAAATCCTACAAACCGCGCACACAAAAAGAACTTGACGAAGTAAAATCGAAAGCGTCAGCATCATTCGAAGGAATTTGCACAGGCTGCGCTTATTGTGATAACTGCCCTGTTGATATACCGATTCCATATTATATGGACGCATACAATCAAAAACTTTTAGATAAAAAATCGGATGACCCAATCGGCAACAGGTTAAAATGGCACTGGAGCATAGACAGAAGCGCAGCCGCAAAATGCACAGAATGCGGTCTTTGCGAAACTTCATGCACCCAGCACCTAGATATTATCAACAGGTTAAAAGAGATTTCCAGTCAAAATAGATAACAGTTCTTCTTCGTTGTCTATCGCGCAAAGGGATCTTAAAGAAGACAGGCTTCTTAAAAACGAGTAACTTGAGCGGTTTAGATTATTTCTGCTGTTTAATAAACCTGATGCCGCGCTGTTTAAATCGGAAACAGAACTTAAACCTAACCTGTATCGTTCCATCATGAATTCAAAACGTCTTTCCGACGCTTCTAAAGAACGGCGGGATGATAAAACATTTTCTGCCTGAGAAAACATGTCAAAAAGCGCAGACCTTAAATCCTGCTGTAAAGAAATTTCGGCGTTCGTAAAATCAATTGCGGATGATTCAAGAGAAAGCCTGCTTCGCTCGATCCTGTTTGTCATTACCCAAAAATCAAGCGGTATGCTTCCCCTTAGCGTAATACCGCCTGAACTTCTGCTGCTTGTATTGGGTAGAAAATTAAAACTGGACGAAAAAATTTCTGCTTCTATCGTTGGCGCGTAACTGCGTATTGTGCTTAAATGATTCCTCTGCGCTCTTTCGTTACTTAAAATTGCCCTTGTAAATGACGGATTTGTATCTTTTATTAGGTCCCAAAAATCTTCAAATAACAATAAAGAATCATCATCGGAAACAGAAGAAAGAAAGACAAGCGCTTCTTCATAATTTTCAAAGCTAATGGGTTCAAGTTCCACAGGCTCTGTTATTCCTGTAATTATATTAAACCTGTTTTTTGCAAGCGTTAAACTGCGCCTTGCCTGATTTCTTGAATTTTCTTTTGCTTCTTTTTCTGCTAACGCTTCCAAATAATCACCCATATTGAGTATTCCGCTCTGGTGCCTGATTTCTGCGATAGCAAGACTTAAATTTGCAGCCTCAAGCGATAATTCCGAAGCTTCCAGAACTGCGCCCGCTTCCAGCACAGAATAATATTCCCTGTCCACGGAATCTAAAACGTTAAAATACGCAGACATTGCATCCAATCTTACGCTTTCTGTTTCTATTAATTGGATAGCCCTTTCTATAAAACTTCTGCCGCCGCGAAAAAGAACCTGCGTGACAGAAAACGAAACGCCTGCTGTCATATTTTCTGCAGGGTTTATGAAATCCCAGTTTCGCAAATAACTTGAAGAGGCGTTTACATTTGCCGACACCTGAGGCAGCATTGAATACAATTGATTTCTTTCGTTTAACACGCTTGTTTGAATCGCAATGTTATACCTTGCAAGAGACCTTGACGAAGCAAGAGCTAAAGCCCGCGCTTCTTCCAAATTGAGCCCCTGCGCAAATAACCCAAAATACGGCACTAAAAGAAAACTTAAGAATATTAAACCACGAACCTCACGAATAATTACGAACCTGTTCTTCGATAACTTTGCGCGAGTTTGTGTTTTTAATGCGGTTTGTGGTAAATTCTTTTTTTTCTTTCTCATTCGTACCTCAATGCGTCTATTGGATAAAGTTTTGCGGCTTTTAACGCCGGGTAATAACCGAAAATTACGCCGACAAGGGCTGCAAAAATTGTGGCAATCATTACAATCACGGGGCTTATTGCCGTTTGAATTCCAATCACCGCCATTATGTGACATACAAGGAATGCCATGCCTATTCCAAGTAAACCGCCCATCATACTTAAAATTACAGATTCAGTTAGAAATTGCAAAAGTATATCGCGCTTTCGCCCGCCTACCGCCATTCGTATGCCTATTTCGCGAGTACGCTCTGTAACAGAGACTAGCATTATGTTCATGATTCCGATTCCTCCGACTAAAAGCGAAACCCCCGCAATCGCCGCTAAAAGTGTTGTAAGCGTTCTTGATGTCGCGGATGCCATGTCAATAATGTCAGCCTGATTCATTATTTCAAAATCAGAAGCGGCTCCCTGTTGAATTTTTCGCGATTCGCGAAGTATCTGCTCCGCTTCTTTTTGCGCGGCTTCCATATATTCTTTGCTGACAGCGCTTACTACAATCATGTTGATATTTCGCGAATTTGTAAGACGCGTCATCATTGTATCAAGAGGCACTAATACAATATCATCCTGATCTGCGCTTGAGAAATTTGCTCCCTTGCTCTGTAATAAACCGATAACCTGAAAATAATTGTTTCCTATTCTTATTTGTTCTTCTAAAGCACGCTGAACTTCTCCGAATAAATTTTTTGCCGTAGTAGTTCCAAGAACCGCTACCCTGTTTCTTAGCATCAAATCTTCTTCGTCAAAAAAATATCCTGCCTGAAGATTCCAGTTTCTTATATGAATAAAATCAGGTTCCACGCCCTGAACCTGCACGGACGCGTTTCCTTCCTGTCCGAAAACATTTTGATTGGAATTAACAACGCCGGATATAAACGGAATAAAAGTTGATTCTGCGCGTAATCTGTCGATATCTGTCAATGTAAATGAACTGGGTCTTGCTCTTGCGCCTTGAGCGCCTCTTGCGGCAGGGCGGCTTGGAACAATCTGCAAAAGATTTGTTCCCATTGCCGTTATCTGTTTTTCAATTACCCTTTGCGTACCTTCGCCAAGAGCTACCATTATAATTACAGAACCTACGCCTATAATGACACCTAACGATGTCAAAAGGCTTCTCATGCGGTTACGAAGTATAGAGCGAACGCATGTATGTAATAATTGTAATATATTCATGCGTAACCTCTAGAAAAGAATTTTACCACGAACCACACGAACACAACGAACTTGCTGTTCGAAATCAAAGTAAGAGTTCGAAATGGTTTGTGTGGTTTGTGGTTAGAATTTTTCATTCTTCTCCTGTTAACAATGAATGATTTTTGTTCCATTGAGCCAGATCATCCTGCGCACTGCGTCTGTCTTCGACTGTTTTATCGGAAACCAACATACCGTCTCTAAGGGTTATAATTCGTTTTGTGTACACTGCAAGTTCAGGTTCGTGGGTTACCATGATAATCGTTTTTCCCAGTTTGTTTAGCTGCTGAAAAAGACCCATAATTTCCAATGTCATCCCCGTATCAAGATTTCCCGTAGGCTCATCTGCAAGAATGAACGCAGGATCGTTTACCATTGCTCGTGCAATTGCGACTCGCTGCTGCTGTCCGCCCGAAAGCTGAGACGGGAAGTGATCCATGCGCCCTTCAAGACCAACTTCTTTTAACGCCTTTATTGCTGCTTCTTTTCGCTTTACGTTATCCATTGTTTTATCGCGCCTGTAAAAAAGAGGAAGCTCGACGTTTTCAAGCGCGGTTGTGCGCGCAAGGAGATTAAATGATTGAAAAACAAATCCGATTTTAATATTTCGTATATATGCAAAAGTGTCGGAATCTGAAGAAGAGGTTTCTATGCCGTCCAATGAATATGTTCCGCCCGAAGGTTTATCAAGGCACCCAAGAATATTCATCATTGTTGATTTTCCCGAGCCTGAAGGTCCCATAACGGAAATAAATTCTCCTTCTTCCGCAAAAAAATCAACGCCTCTTAAAGCGCGGACAATTACAACATCCGCCGCTTTATTTTTTTTTGATTTGGAAGACTTTGTCTCCATTCGGTATTCGCGTTTTATCCCGCGCATCTCGATTACAGGCACTAGATTCTCTCCCTGAGTATCACTTGTCTTCCCGCGAGATCTTCTTCGGTTATAATTTCTGTGTTTACGCTGTCGCTGATGCCTGTTCTCACCTGCATAACTTCAAGTTTTCCGTCGTTTGAAATAAACCAGACGTTACGATAAACAATTGAAGGTCTTGAATTTCGCCCGCCTTGTGCGCCGCCTGCCTGCCGTCTTGTTCCTGAGCTTCCTGCCATTCTGTTTGCGTTTGCCTGATTGCCCATCATTATTTGTGAAAGCCCCTGATTCGAATTTTGATTTTGCCTTTGCGCTGCCGCCTGTTCCGCTCTTGCTTTAATTGCCGCTTCTCTTTGTTCTTCGTTCATGTTCGCAAGACTTGCTGTAAACTGCATTTCAGAAACTTGATCCGCGCTTAACGCTGTTGGCTGATAACGCAGCGCGGCATTTGGCACCATTAGTACATCCTCCGCGCTTTCTACAATAAAGTCCACAGCGCAAGTCATTCCCGGCATTAGCGAGCCGTCGCGATTATCAACATTGATGATAACCGTGTACGAAACAACGCCGCTTGATACAACCGGAATCATTCTGATATTTTCTACAACGCCCCTGAATCTTCGTCCCGGAAGACTTTCCAGTGTAAAGCGGACTTGCTGTTCTTTTGAAATCGATGTGACATCAAGCTCTCCCACCATCGCCTCAATTTGCATCTCTCTTAGATTTTCTGCAATTGTAAAAATGCTCGAAGAATTATTACTCGCAGAATCGACAACCGTATCGCCTACATTGATGTTTCTGTCAAGAACGATCCCGTCGATTGGAGAAGTTATAAAAGCATATTGATTTATCTCTGTTTCTTTTACCCTAAGGTTCGATTCCGCAACGGCAAGGTCTGCTCTTTGATTATTCAAATTGGTTCTTGCGCTTCTTAATTCAAATTCGGAAATTAAACCTCTTTCTGCAAGAGCTTCCTGACTCCTGAAATTGATTAATTGCAATTCATAATTTGCCCTTGCCTTTTGAACCGACGAGTTAAGCTGATCCCGCTGAAGACGAAGCATGTCGGTATTTAGCCGCGCCAAAACGTCTCCCCTTTTAACAGTATCGTTATAATCAAAATGGACTTCTTCCACCTTGCCGCTCATACGCGGCAGAACCCTTACGGTTGCCACAGGATTTATGGTTCCGCTTGAGGAGACTGTCCTCTCAAGATTTCCGCGTCTGATCTCGGTAAACTCGTAGGAGACCGATCCTGCCTTATTTGCGGAACAGGAGGCAAAAATAGCCAATATTACGGCGCAGAGAGCAATAACCTTGAGGCAAGAACCTTGTTTCATTTTTATTCCTTTATAAGTATATTAACAACAATGAAGGCAAAAAGTTAACTACCTTTTGATGGGTATACTTAAGGATTAATTTATAAGAGAGACAGCAGGCTATGCGCAGGCATGCCAGCAAAACCTTTGCTAAGAGCCTGCTACGGAGCCTAAAGTCTCCTCCGCAGAGAACGGCAAAAATGGTTTTG
>JGI24695J34938_10002438_pt1 | contig 14232 bp, 13 predicted proteins | sample TergutCo191P3_FD_34938 | JGI IMG/M metagenome (IMG submission 34938) | reverse complement strand
CAGCCTTTCGCTTGCCTTGCAAATCATATTTCCGGCAGAGGCTTGACCAAAGCGGTAAAAACAGAATACCCGCATATCCAAGTTCTGAGCCTGGACTACGATCCGGATACAAGCTTTGCCAACATAGAAAACCGCTTGCAGATGCTTATAATAAATGCAAAAGAGCTTGAGGGGCGGCCAAAATAGCTCAAAATAAGCAATGAATTTCGAGTTTAGCGTTTACTATATTATCAAAAAAGGCTTCTATGATTGATTGTAATATAGTTGAAGGCGCATTGAAAGAGCTTGCACAAAATCCGGCAGTTTCCTGGCGGGTGATTGGTAAAGATTTTGAAATGGCGGAAAACGGCATTCGCAATGAAAATTTGAAGATTATAGCTTCGATAGTAGCTGATGAAAATGTTCCAAGAACGGAAATTCATGAAATTATTGCAGACATTCTGAAAAAAGTCAGTGGCGTTGTGCTGCAGTCAAATATGTTGCCATGCGAACCGGTAAATTGGATTGATAAAACAAAAGAAGAGAGCTACAGCGAAGATTTAATAGCTGCGCAAGTGGAATTTTCTGCAGTTGCTCCACTAAGCATTATTAGCGTAACAGAAGATAGCGAAGTTGCTAATGAATCGATAAGGGAAAACATAAGATTGGCATTCAAAGGTCTGTTTTGCGAAAATTTTAATTGGCATTATATTCCGACTGCATCTGATTGGCAATATGAAAATGATATAGAATTCAAATGTTACTGGAAAGAAGAGAGTGAAGCTACTGATGAAAGCATTCATAGCTATTTGCGCCGTGAAGATATTTTGATCGTTGAGGTGTGTTTGCCAGAACTAAAGAAGAATTGGCAGGGCGATACTTCCACGATACTTGAAAATTTCAATTATGACAATATGAACCAGGCTATTCTAGCTGCACGTTTGCCTGATTGGGCAAGCGGAAGGCTAGGCTTTTTACGAATCGGAAACGCTGCGATAACAGCAGGTTTTAATGGAGTGAGTTTGGTAAGGGTAGAAGTTAGCACGCAATATATGATTGGAGGTAAGCCATGAGTTTTGCATTATTCAGAAACAAGCAGATAGGCTTGAAGCAAGAGGCACAGTCTGGAGTTCAGGAACCAAATTTAGGTTCGCAGTGCTATGGGTTGCAGGTCACGGAGATAACTGCAGCAGCAGAGCCTGAGGTTATTGAGCAGGAAACATTCAAGGGCAGCATTTCTGCCAGTCCGGCCAGAATAGGCAAGGTTCCGGCGAGTGTTTCTCTTGCAGGCGAGTTTAAAAACAGCGGAGAAAGTGGTAAGGTACCGAAGATAGATGCAATTTTGCAAGCGGCGAGGTTTGCAAAGCGCGAAGTGTTTTGCGTTAGCATATCCAACAAAAACGGCGATGTGGTAAACGGCAAGGCTGTTATAAAAGGCTCAGTAGGAGATGCGAAAGGGTTGGTGCTTGGAATTGACGATGATAAGCTATATTATGCTGCAATAAACGGAGCTTTTGCGCCCAGCGAGATTATTTCTGCCGATCCACAATTTAGCGCACAAATAAATGGTGCTTCGGAAGCTGCAGGATTTCTCTATAATCCCAGCACAAGTGAAAATTCCGAGGGAGTTTATACGCTTGCCATTTCTGATGGGGGGTTAAAGAAAGAGGTTTACGGTGCGGCTTGTACTTTCACTATGGAAACTTCTGCAAGCAATTACCCATCTTGGACTGCGGCCTTTACTGGCATAGCGAATACAAAGACTTGGGGAAAGAAAGCCGAAACTCTTCCAGACGGCATTGCTTGGGAAAATCATTTACCGGCGGTGGTGGTAGAGAGCAATATTAGAATTGGAGCAGATTATGCGCCGATTACACAGTCTATACAGATTGATTTGGGCAATGAGGTCGTGCTTATAGAGGATCAAAATAGCCCTAGTTGGTTTAAGTATGCCATTGTTGTGAAACGTGCGGGAACGGCGACTGTGAATCTTTCCGTTGCGGATTTGGAACAGTCCAGTGGCCTTTATGAGAAGCTATTTATGGGTGAGATTGCTTCTATGAGTTTTAAGATTGGCGAGGGTGCCGGGAACAGGATAGATGTATTTTTGCCTGCGGTACAATATACTGGTATTGCTGAGAGCGATAATAATTCATTGCTTGCTCAGGCTCTCACGCTTAAGCTTACAGGTGAGGATGATGAAATTTTATTGTGGTTCAGATAGGAGATAAATATGATTTACAATAGTAGGAAGGCTAGAGAGATTGAGGTTAACGGCGTTAAGTTCTTTGTTAAGCCGTTTACGGTGTTGCAGCATGCGGAGTACGCAGAGATTCTAAATAGGGATGCTAGTGACAGCAAAGGTAATTTGCGTACTATTTATGCTGGCATGGAATATTTGTTGAGCAACGTTGTGGAGAATATTACGGGGCTTAAGGATTACGAAGGTAATGATGTAGATTTTAAGAGTGTTAATAAGCGTGAGTTTGCTGAAGGTTTTGGCGTTCAGGATGTTATTGACATTACGAATGCGATTAGTGAGATGAACCGGCTTTTGGAAGCCGATAAAAAAAAATTCTTGTCGCAAGCGGAGTCTGGAACGGGCTCTTGAAGGGCGAGGATAAGGGGTTTGAAGTATGTGGAGAAATGGTGCAAACAACAGCGAATCAATATATTTTTACCGACGCAGGGCAAGATTTCCGCTTGCTGCTGAATTGTCTTTATGCGTACGAGAAGCATGGTATTTTACCTTTCGCTGGTGGCTTTTTGGAGCAATCGGCGATGTTTGGAGAGGCTGTGGAAGCTTGGGGAATGGCTCCATCGGTTTTTATGGGACAGAAGAGGAAGATGCAGGAGTTGTTGAAGGGATTGGGAGCTTTTGGAGGAAAAAGGAGGTGATGGTATGAGTTGGTGGAAAGGTTTGGTAAAGTTAATTGGATGGGGAATGGTTTGCCTGGCGGTGATGGGGTGCAGTGAATTAATTCATGTTTTAACTCAAAAAGAGATAAAGTATGAAGTAACAGGAACATCATATTTGGTTAGTATTACTATACTTAATGCATATGGAGATTCTGAAAAATTCAGTAGTATTCCTCTACCTTGGAGAGATAGTTTCTTTGTAGCAACACCTTATTCTGCTTATGTTTCTGCACAAAATAAAGCTATTTTTGGAGATGTTGCTGTAAAATTATATGTGAATGGAAAAGAGATTCGTGCAGTAACAAATTCTGGATATGATGCGATATCTACTATTGCAGAAACTATTGAATAGGAGTGGAGAGTATGGCAGAGAGAGATGAAGTAGCTGAAGAACATAGGAGACAGGAACAAATACTGCGTATGAAAGAAAAGTACGCTAAAACAGATGCAGAACGTAAAGATATAGCAATAGCTCTTACTGACTTAAAATACGCAGAAGAATTAAGACTTGCTGAAGAATACGAAATTGCAACATCAAATATGAGGCGAAGAATAATAGAAACTCAAGAGGCTGAAATTAAAGCGATAAAAATAGCTGCTTGGGAACAAGAATGGCAATTAAGGGAAGATGCAGCTAAAGATGAGGAAGAACGTATCAATATTCAAATGGAACGTGCGAGAGCCAGATATGAAATGGAAGCAAGAACTGCAGGTGAGAATATTGAATATTTGGATGAAATTTATAGAGCTAGCGAAGCGGAAAGAGAACGACTTGAATGGCAACTTGTGCAAGTGAGAGCAAAGGCTGCGGAATACTATTTAAATTTATCTAGTGAAGTAGCAAATGGCATTGTGGGAATTGGTCAAGCATTAGGATATAAAATGAAAGAAATGGCCATAGCTGAAGCCTTGATAAATATAGCTCTAGGTATTACTAAAGCGATTGCATCTTTTCCGTTTCCAGCCTTTCTTGGTCCTATGGCGAAAGCAATCGCAGTTGGAGCTCAGCAAATAGCTACAATATCAAGAGCGAAATTCGCCACAGGAGGCATAGTAGGCGGCAATTCTTTCTCTGGCGACCAAGTGCCCATAAGAGTCAATTCTGGAGAAATGATACTCAACAAAGAACAGCAAAAAACGCTTCTCAACATAGCCAATGGCAGCGAGCAACAAGATAATCGCCAACCAATAAACATAACATTTGCGCCAAACATTTCTCCAGGCATCAATTCAGAAGATGTAAAGAAAATGTTGCGAGAAAATCAAAGTTTATTCCGTTCGTTTATGGCGAACGAAGTTTCCAGAGGACTTTCTTCTGCGGGAGTGTTTGCATGAAAAAAAATATAGCTATATTGTTGTTTCTATTCGCACAGTTCTCTTTTGCAAACTCCAGTTTTATGCTTGGAGCAAAAACTTTTACTCTTGATTTTAAAGGTTATTCTGGCTTTATGCTTGAATTGGGCGGCAGCACTGGTATTCCAATGACTAATGAAAATTTGTTTTTGGGTATACTATCAGGTTTTGGATTCGCAAGTAATAGTTATTCTGAACAAATCCCTGGTTTTATTTCGGATGAAATAACAATAAAAGCCTCATCTACAGTTTTGCCTATAAAATTATTTTTTTCCTATGGATCATTTGGCATAAACTTGGGGACTTTATTAACTTTTTGGAATGTAAAAACAGATGGATATGGATTAAGCACAGACCTATCAAATTTTAACGATAAAGGGACTAAGGCTTATCTTGATTTCGGCATAATGCTTTTTCCAGTAGAAAATTTTTCTATCGGATTAGATGTAATAACAAGTGGCTCCGCAACAGGATTTGCGCTTGGAATTAATTTTCGTTTCGGCAAACAAAGTAATAACAAAGAAAACAATAATTATAGTGGCTACACTAGCGAAGAAAATGACTGCTTACTTAAAGCCAATTCTATTTTATATGCTTATATTGAAGAGGAAGAAGACGAAGAATATAAAGGAGATGCTGCGAAGGACGATAGTGTATCCGAAGAAGAAAAGAAAAATATTGCCGTTTGCATTGAACTCAAAAATAATAAAAAAAGATGCTTGAGTTTAAAAAATAAATATTGGTTTGAAAATAAATCTTTGGAAGTTATTAGGGATTTTAAAAAAGAAACTTTCTTTTTGCAATGGAACAAGTTACCCGTTGCTATTCCATACAGCGAATTTTTCCCAAATGGTTTTTGCGAATTTGAATTTGACAAGCAGCATAATAACAATAATGATGATTGTGTTAGTGAAAAAAATGCTCAGTTAATTAGAGCCGATTCTATTTTATACGCTTATGTTGGAGGAGGTGAAAATGGAACAAATGAAAATATGTCAATCTGTATTGTACTTCAAAATAATAAAAAAAGCTGTTTAAATTTAAGTGATGTATTTTGGTTTAAAAATAGATCTTTGGAAGATATTAGAGATTTTAAAATTGGATTGACATATATAGAATGGAATCAGATATCAGCTTCCATACCATATACTGATTTTTTTGAAAATATGAGGTATAAATGTCAAAATTAGCAGAAAAATTTAATAAAGTAGCAAAAACGACCTTATCTATGGAAATTTTTGCGTGACGATTAATGATAAAACAATAGGAATTTTAAGTTCTGCTGTTTCTTATGAAAGCGGCATTTCTTTGAAGGCCGTGAATAGGCGTACTGAAGTAATTGATTACGGCATTGAATCGGATCATTTGTCTGCAAAAATTTCAATATGGGGAACTATGGCAGAAATAATTGAATTTAGGAATGCGATGCCTGAAGTATCTAGTATTCAAAGAATAACTTTCAGCAAACGTGAAATGCCTTTCGGCCCAATGTTTAATTGTGAAGGAAACTATAAATATAAATTTATAGACATAGATTACATGGCAACTAATAATAAAGATATTGCACAGATGTCGTTTCAAATTGCCGCTTTGTGGAATAATCTAGAATCTGTTTGGGCTTATGATTCTACGGAATTTGATCTTGCAAAGTTTGCAGTTCAAGGAATAAAAAGAGAGTCCGAGGAAAGCAAGTCCATAGCCCAAAAAGAATCTGGTTGGTCAGCGTTTAGGCATGGCTGGAGCAGACCAGAATTCACGCTATCGCTTCTGGCAAATTCGCAAATTATGGGAGGTGCCATAAGACAACTTCTGGAAACCAGAGCTACCCCAATTTTAATTGAATGTAACCCGTCAATGCTTTTGATGGATTCGCAAAGCGAAAAGGCTTATTGCATATCGTTCGGCAATTTGCACAGACTTGGAAATTCAAACCTGTGGCAGGCTGATTTCAATTTCGCGAGGGCAGCCGATGCGAATAATCTATAAGCTGCTAATAGATACCGAAAGAAAAGATTTGCCTAGCAATCCTTCAGTAGGCTTTCAAAATGGCGTTTACCATTTTTCGACAGCGCCTTCAAATGACTTTTACGATTGTCTAGAAGGAAATAGCTTCTCCAATATATCGCAGCAGAACTTAATTGCGAAAGGGGGTGAATTTTCACAAATGGAAGATGTATCGGTAAAAATCGTGTCTAACAATATCATGACTCATATCTCGCAGAACGAAATAGAATTACTTGGCCGCAAAGCATCAATGCTTGCGGAAATAAACGGACTGGAGAAAAGCATCTTCGAAAAAATGTTGATCACAAGCTACCCGCAGATCGACTCGATTTCGTTCGAGATAAATCTGAGCGACTCCACTCTTGCAAATGCTGGCCAAGTCAATCTTAAGGTCCCACAGGGGTTTGGTGGTAACAGCCAGCTTGAAACTTCCTACGGCAGACGATGCCTACTTAAAGCCTACAAACAAGACTCTCTTCCAAAATCAGCAAGTCAGGGCATAAAAAGCAATCTGGCAAGCTATCACAAGATTCCTACTCCAGAGTTGGAACAATACGCCCAAGACCCGCAAAAAGATGAGCTACTTATAACGCGCAACGGGCAACCAGCATTCGCAAAAAATTTCACAGTCTATCAAGTCCTGAATGCGGGAACTGGAGAGCTGGCCAAGATGTTGGTGAGCGATGCAATAGACAGAAGATCGCCAGAAATTTCCAACCTGGAAGGAGGCAGCATAGAGATATGCGCTGGCAAAAGCAAGGGAAACTCGTTCAGAGTTACAAAAGTAGATGATATTGCAAATACGAGTCAAATTTTCACGGTTCCCGTAGACGTAATATTCTCCCTGAACTCCCTGCGGTTTAGCATACCGTCTGGCCTAGCTGGGCGAGAAAGCATCAGTTCGGGAACTTTATACCAAACAGTAGCGTCAAGCACAACAGAACGGCAAATGCAAATCGGCGACAACAAAATCACCGCCACCTTGGAATATTGGCCAGCTCCAGCCGAAGGCACCATCAAAATAGAGCTTAGAGACCGATTTGGCGAAATTTTATTTTCCGCAGAGGCGACTATACGACGTGCTTATGCAACATCAAAAATTACTGTATCCGTCCAGTTCCACTCAAGCAGAGAGCTTGGGACGAATACCTACAGGATAATTACGCTGGATAAACCTGTTGATGCCGGAGAGATACTGACGGAAAGCGAAGTAAATTTCAACTACCTTAGAGAAATGCCAGGAGTGATAGGAAAATACAGCTTGGCATATCCTGGAGGGGTTGCCAAAGCCGTGGAACGAGCGATAACGCATAGCCTGAAAGTCGATTCTCAGAACGCAAACATTCCTGATGATATTTCCGTATTTAGATGCGTTGACAAGAGCATAAAATATGCCGTGCCTCATTTGCCAAACATAGAAATATCCCCAGACTATGGTAAGCCCAACGCAAAAATAATCAATGACGATGGATCGCTTTCCGATGTGCGTCTCGTTTTTAATACGATTGAGAGCAATGCAAATCGTACGATCATAGAATTCCCCATCAGCCACGATGGCAAAACTACCGTGACCGAAAGTGCGCAGCATAGCCCACGGTGGAGGACGATAAATAGCCAGACAGCACTATGGTCGAAAAGAACTCCGCCTGAAACGGTCACCTTATTCCCAAATGAAGGAGATATTGTGACGGAAGATTACGAACAGAGGGAAAGGTTCGAACATAGCATACGGGTTGAAATGAAAAGCGGAGATCCAGGCATTATGGCATTGCAGACAACAATATATTGGCGTATAGACGATCTGGATTCCAGAGGCGGATACAAAATTAAGCCAAGGTTTTCCTTCTGGATGGACATACGGTGCTCCATATCGGCAAGGGCAATCCTCGTAGATGATGCTGGAAATGCAATAGCAACCAAAAATTATCTGGACGATCGCACTGGATACGGCCCAAACATTAAAATTTCGCTCACCAGAGGTAAATATAGCAGCGAAGGGCCTGATGCCGATGCACAGAGGCTTATGGAAGAACTAAGAAATATCTTCGCATTCGATTATGACTCTAGTGCAAAGTACATCTATTTGCAGCTACTCTTTGAATTTCCACTGGGAGGGCTTTCGCAAAGAGGGATTTTATGCCTGTCAGCTCTACCCGTCCTATGCGAACGAGAAATCGACATAGATAAAATTCTTATCATAGGCAATCATGTTTATACTGGCGATGCATCTGAATACGGCCCTATCAAAGAAACCGAACGTTTATGCGAGGATTACGGTATAAATGTGGATGAAAGCAGTTTTGATAATGCAAATGAAAATATCCAGAATGAGATAGGTCTAAGTTCAGGGTCAAGAGACGAGCAAAGCTCATTCATACTACTTAAACATGGCGACAAATTTGCAAATAAGCTTGCGGAAATCTGTCGTGCAACAAATGTTTCAATGTACACTGATGGTTCAAAACTGTATGCAAGGCACTTCCAGTCTGCCCAAATGGAGTGGACAATAAAGCCGAAAGATGTGATAAAAAGTAGCTTCCGCATTAGACCTACAGACGCAGATTCAATCGCTACAGAATGGAGTTTTGAAGCATATACATGGGATGGTCTAAGAACTTTCGCAATGAGCACCGTCACTGAGGATTTGAGCCAGGAATGGCCTCCAGCAGGAGAATCATTCAATGCTGCCTTGTATCTCCCAGAGTATATGAGCATAGGAGGATTTGGCGCAAGCAATTTCTCCGAAATAGATATTACAAAACTTCGCATAGGCTATGCATACAGAGCAAATATATCCGAAGGATGGTGCGAGGTGTACTGTGTCTTGGTTGACTTGAGAACTAGCAAATCTGGAACGAGTACGAGCCCGTACAGACATGTTAGCGCGCAAGCATTGTTTACAATAACCGAATACATTACTCGGCCTAACGGATCCAGAACGAGCTCTGCGCTCGAAATAACTCCATTGAAACAGAACAGCTACTGGAGCGAAATGATTGGCGGAAGCATGAACGTAGGTTTTAGTTCAGCTTCGACTTTGTCGCGAATATCCAAAGAAGCTTTCACAAAAACAAGACGAAAAGCAACGCTTGACGAAAGATACTCTAAGCATAAAATAGCAGCTTTTGGCGCGGATAGATTCTGGCTGCAAAGCTTTCTCTTGACTGCATCTCATAATGCATTTATTAAAAACGTCATGTCCTTTAGCGTTCCAATTAACCTTTTACAGGAAGGATGCTTGGCAAGCCTTTTACTCAAACGTATCAAACTGGGATTTGGGAAGTTCACGAACAGGCCCATAGAAGCATGGATAACAAGCTATGTGTTTGCGCCAGCGGAAGACGTGGTGCAAATCGAATGCATAAACTCAGAACCTAGGCAAGAAAATCTTTGGTTCAATGAGAATTTGTTGGAAAATCAACTAACCATTAACGAGGGAGAGTCTACCCAGGACTACTATCAGGAGAATCAATAATGGCAACTCAAGCGGCAATCGTAATACGTAGAATAACCGAATACGCAGCAGAGCTTAGAGGCGGCGCAAGGCGGTTGGAATTCGGGCAATGGGGTTTTGCCACGGAAGATGGAACTCTTGTCGTGAGAGATTTGAAAGGCAATTTCCATGACATAAAGACCAGCACTTCTATGCTAGATGCCATTCTAATCAAAGAGCCTGTTGAAATCACGACAGATCTTCCAGACAGCGACCAAACAGGAACTCTTAGAATGGTGCTGCAAGGCAGCTCGTACTATTTCAAAGCTGGTTTGAATTGGGTTAGAATACCGGATACAGACCATTTCAACGAGCTTATTGAAAGCGTAGAATCCAAGGCTAGGCAGATAGACTTTGCCGATAATTTGGACGGAAGCTTTACATTCACAAACTACGAAGGCGAAGAAAAAACTATCGAGCAGCTAAGCCATCTTGCCGACACCGAAGTCGTGACAGGAGCCGAAATCACAAGCGACGAAGATAGCGTTGCCCTGTCGCACGCTTACAAGAACCTGCGCACGGGAGCGGAATCGTCAACTCGGATAGCGATGCCGACCGCAAGCAGAGCGACAGCGGGCGCGATGGACAGCGCGATGTTCGTAGCGTTCGAGCAGCACGGCATCGACATACAGGAAATATACTCATTGCTGGCCGGGGTTAGCCGCACGGTCGTTGCAACGGGCCTCGGATCGAACCCGTCCCAGCAGCAGCTCACCGCCGCTTTCAACGCCGTTTACCAGGGCGCGATAAACGCAGCGGACAAGATAAGCCTTGCCGACGCCAAATCGCTCTGGATAATGAACAATGCGGGCGAATGGGTTCCCGTTGGAGCAAGCGAATACAGCCTCGCAACCGAGCTTGCCCCGGGCTTGGCCAAGCATAGCTCCCTTGACGGCTGCATAGGCTACTACGTGGCGGGCGTTGGCCAGGTGAACGGCTGGAGCGACCTGAAAGCGGCCGTCGCCGAAAACGCGACGAACATAGCGGCCCTGCAGACGGGCAAAGCCCCCGCAAACATTTCCCTCGACGCCGAAACGGGAACGGGAACGAACACCGATACCCCGGCCGTGGCAAGCAAAGCCGTGCAAGCGGTCGCTCAAACCATCTGGAGCAAAATCAGGCAGCTGGCCAACGTGCTGAACGGCAAGCAGAACACGATGAAATACACAATGCCTCATACCAGCACTGGAACGGAATGGCGCAAGATATGCGAATTCGGCGCGGCATATCAAAGCCGTTCGTCCGCGGTTTTTCTTGTCAGCGGCGTAGGCAGATACAGCACCAATCAAGCAGGCGCGGACATCGTGCAGGCTGGATCAGTGCAAACAAGCTCCACATCCGCCAACCCTCCGACCGTCAAGATCGTCAACATTGCCGCGCCGCTGACTAGGCAAGTCAGTTACGGCTACAGGCCCGCAAGCGGCAGCGCTACCAGATTTGAGCTATGGATTAAGAGAACGGCTTTTACCGCTGCTACAGAAGTGACGGTGTTGACCAATAACTCCGTCACTGCGGGCCTTCTCGAAGCAACGACTGAGGAACCCGAGGGCATCGTTTATATCGCTCCGATAATAACGGCAATCCCATCGGGTTACCGCTCTGCCACAAATACCGCAACCCTATCGGGATATTTCCCCTTTTGCGAATGGAACATAAACAGCAGCACGCAAAACAATTTAAACATAGACGCAGACAACTGGACCGAGGGCCAGACGCTCGACGTGCTTGCAATTTTTTCGTATAACAGTTATCCGATGCAGATAACATTCACTTACGACTACTATCCCAGCACAGACTTTTTTTTCGGTCGGTGCGCAGGCGGCCAAAGTCCTCTCCGCGTAATGCTCAGATTCGTCAAAGCCAGTCCCGGCAACATGCAATTTATCGCTCATTGGCATTGCGGGTCTGATCGCGAGGGCGCCTAGCCAATGACCTACTACCTGATCAGCCTTACCAACAGATGCAACAAATCGTGCGACTACTGCGTTGTCAAGCGGTGGCGCAACAACCCGGATTACCCCGACAGGATAACAGCGGAAGATGTCATCGCTTTTCTAGGCAAAGAGCTAAAAGAAAACGACATCGTGGAACTGACGGGCGGCGAGCCTACTTTGTTCGAGGGACTGACCGATGTATTGGACTGCATCCATGGCAAAAACGCGAAAACAATTTTGCGCACCAATGGATTGCGCCTTGGGGAATGGAGAAAGAAATACGGCAGCATGATTGTCATACTGGCGAAACATGATTCGGGCGCCGAATACATGAACGAAAGGAAGAAACTTCTATCTAGCTGCGATTTGGTTGAAGACGACCCGTCGAAAATAATTTCGTCAGACAGCGCGAAGCCCGATTTCAAGGTTGATGAGGCAAGCCCCGCGAACTGGCACAAAATTGACAGGACATTTTTCGTCACCGCCGACGGCAACCTTCGATTCATGCCGTGTTCGGAGCGAAGCTGGGGCAATATCATAGGGCTGCGATACGAACGGGAGCAGCACCTCTGCTTTGAGATGCACAAATGCCCATATATGCTCGGAGCATGGAATCTAGCCGCAAGGCTATCCGCATAGCTTCGCCATTCAATCCTTTACGCAATAGACAACGCTATTGCCATAAGCTTGGTTAAAACTAACTTTATTGTCATAGCAAAAAAAGCCTTGCATTTCCGTATTACCCCAAAAAATAATATTATTGTCAAAAAACATATCATGAGGATACCATGCAATAGTATAGTCTTCAGGATTGAGTACGCACTCTTCTGGCATTATTGCCTTTGTTTCGTTAACGTTGGGCAAATGCCAGTTTACAGGACAGGCGGCAAGTGCATTTTCCAAAGAAGTGTATATAAGTCCGAGACCTATCCAAGGAATAACCATGGCTAGATTGCCTGCCTCGCCTCTGTATCTTAGCGGCTCTATTATCCAAGTTTGATTCAGAGTTCCTTCCGCTCTTGTTCTGTATTTTTTGCCATCGCGATTGTCTATAAAAATCTCGCAATGATTTTCAAGGCAGTATTCGTTGGCACGTATGTCTTCCAGAGCCGCAAGCTCCCAAACGCCGTTTCTGCAAATGTGCCCTAAATGCACCCAAGTTCTCGAAGTCTCATCTATGGCTGCTATTCTTTTCACGGACCACTCAACCTCGGTATTACATTCCCCGAGCTTGAAAAACTTGACCCAATAATCGTAAACATATTTTTCAAAGACGGGAACTTCGGAAGCCAATCCCCATCCCAATATATTCTTTCTTATAGCCTTCAAATCCGCTCCAATTATCCAAGGGTCATTGCCAAGAGCGATGCTCCAAACATCCCCGCCAATAGCAGCCCATTCTGCCATAGCAGTCTTCGCCTCTTCATTGTTCCAAATCCCACTCTTCCTAAGCGACTGGCTGAAATTCGTAAGTCGCTGCGAAAACTCACCCTAGCTCAAATCGCTCTGTAACAGAATTGATATTGCCAGCAAAGCGGCATCGCTCTCGCTAGTGCCAAATATGCTCATATCCTCGCTATCCTTGAAAGAATCACTGTCAATGCCGAACACGGCGAAAATCTCTTTCTGTGCTTGCTTCTTGGCATCCTTGATACTCTTGCCCTCATTCTCAACCAAATTAAGCACACGGTAATATTCAAGATGCGTGAGTATATTCACGTTCACCTGGTCTTTTTCCCTCAAATCCGCTATCGCAAAAAGGGTTATAGGGGCAACAGATATTTTGCCCGTTACCTCGTTTCTGTAAAACCCGCTTGTTTCAAGCATCGCAAATGGCGAAATAAGCTCTATATTCCTTATCTCGAAACTGCCTCTGTTGTCCGCTATTATATCTCTGAAATTCCTACCCGTCTGCTCGAATTTATCGTTCAGTTCATACAAGGTAGCTGTGGAACCCTCCAAGAAAGGGCCCTTCTGGGAAACTCCTGTTATACGAGCTTTTTTCGTTATTGTGCTAACTATGCTGCTAGAAGATGATATAATTTCTGCATCGCTAGAGCTAGATTGGACAGTTTCCGCCGAACTGGAGCTGACCGAATCGTCAGAGCTAGACAGGTATTCGGCATCGTTGGAACTAGATGAAGATGTTTCAGCCAAATTGGAACCAATCGAGCTGCCGCTGTCACTGGAGCAGGAAAGGATAGATGCCAAAGCAAGCGAAATGCCTGCCGTCAAGAGAATATGCCTAGGTTTCATAGAATGTCTCCTATTTTATAAATAAAATAGATAAATTGAAATTGATTTTTTGATTTTTCTTGGACAATAGGCAAGAGGGTTGAACTCTAATTTATAGAAAATAAATAAACAAAAAATAGCGAAAAAACGCAAAAAACGCCATTTTTCACTTTTTTTGTCCTTCCCCCTTGACAAATCAAAAAAAAGTTTCTATATTTATTACCCCTTCCAAAAGGCAACGCTTCCTCTGCCTTTTGGATTAAGTGTCAAGAAGCAATAACCTTCTGGGAAGAAGAGGTATAGAATGGCAAAAGA
>JGI24695J34938_10002437_pt1 | contig 14238 bp, 15 predicted proteins | sample TergutCo191P3_FD_34938 | JGI IMG/M metagenome (IMG submission 34938) | reverse complement strand
GAACGAGGATTGGAATGTTCTTGTTAGCTGATCTCATCTGGCTTACGATTTCGATCATCCGCTCTATACCGTTGCCGCAGTTTGCGCCGACAACATCCGCGCCAGCAGCGATAACGGCGTTCATCGCGGAAACGGGGTCTGCGCCCATCATCGTTCTGTATTCACCTTGCACGGTTTTTTCAAAAGTAAATGTGCAGATAATTTCCAGTTTTGTATTTTCCTTGACAGCTTTAACCGCCTGACACGCTTCTTCGATATCGCTCATCGTTTCGATGCACGCGGCGTCGGCTCCGCCTTTTTCAAAAGCGACCGCTTGCGTTTTAAACGCTTCGTACAATTCTTCTTGTGTCACTTCTTCCGTTACGAGCATTTTTCCTGTCGGTCCAATCGACGCGATTACCCATTTGCTGTCGCCCGCTGCCTTTCGGGAAATTTTCGCGGCGGCTTCGTTAATTTCCGCCGCTTTGCCCGCGAGCCCGAAATGTTCCAGTTTGTAACTGCTTCCTCCGAAACTGTCGGTCTCTACCATGTCCGCTCCGGCATCGATATAGCTTTTCGCTACATCCATAACATCATCAGGACGGTCAAGGCACCATAACTCGGGACACTCGCCCGGTTTCAATCCCTTTATATGGAGGAATGTTCCCCAAGCGCCGTCAGAAATCAATGTTTTTCCGCCTTTGAGCGCCTCTGTAATTTTTGATCTGGCCATTTTTTACTCCTTGGAACGCGTTTTCGTTTCGTAATTTACAATTATATAGGACAATTTTAAAAAATGCAATTATAATAAATTAATGGGATATGATGACGCGATAACTCTCGCCGAAGAAAAACTTTCGCAAATGCAGCCTGAAACAGTTTGCGAAGCCAGCGGAGCGCGTTACGAAAACGGAGAATTTTTTCTGCCGTGGCTTAACAGGGAAAGATCTCTTTGCGGCGCATCTGTGACTGAAAAAATTCTTTGGCTTCATTACTTAACCGCAGGCGGCGCGAAAAATATGTCAGGGCAGCTCATCGCGTACAGAGAAGCGGCGCCCGCTCTTTTTTACGAAAAGAACTTTTACAAGAGAGCCGTAAAGCCGATGGTAAAATATTTTGAAAAAGATCCAAAAAAACTGATCGAAACAGGCTCCGCTTTCGGAGGACAAAAGGCGCAGCACGGAGACGCGTCAGTCACAATAAATGTACTTCCGTATATTCCGCTGACTTTTATTATCTGGGAAGGGGACGATGAGTTTCCTTCGGACGGAAATATTCTTTTTGATAAAACCGCCAGAACATGGTTTCAGCCAGAGGACATGGCGGTTTTGGCAAGCGCCGCAGTTTATGAATTAATTGGTTCTTCTCATTCTGCAGCGAAATGTCCAGAGAATGAATCAGCATAAATAACGTTTCAGCATTTCCATTATGTCATTCAAATTAAGAGGCTTGCCTATATGATCGTTCATTCCCGCTTCTATGCATTTTTCAACGTCTTCCTTAAATACGTTAGCTGTCATTGCTACAATTGGTATTTGCCTGCGTAAGTTGCCGGTCTTCGAATCAGAAAGCGGTAAACTTTCAATTTCACCTTCGGCGCAATTTGCGCAGTCATTTGTTTTTAATTGCAATTCTTTTTCGAACTCACGGATTTTGTGGGTTGCTTCAAGTCCGTCCATTTGAGGCATCTGCATATCCATAAAAATCAAATCGTAACGATCCGGCGAAGCAATAAACATTTTTACGGCTTCAGCGCCGTTAATTGCACAATCAATTTCAATCTCGACAGGTTCAAGAAGCGATAGAACAATCTCGCGGTTTATTTCGACGTCTTCAGCTAACAGAAGGCGGCGGCCGCGGAAAGATATTAACCCGCCGTCTGAGACTTCATCGCAGGGAGATAATTTATTATGTTCTTCGTGGCTTTTTTCATCTGCCCGTTTTAACTTAACGGTAAAAACAAATGACGCGCCTTTTCCGAGTTCCGATTCAATCCAGATTTTTCCGCCCATAAGTTCGACAATTCTTTTACATATTGCAAGTCCAAGCCCCGTGCCGCCGAATTTCCGCGAAGTATTTGTTTCCGCCTGCTCAAAAGAATAAAACAATCTATCCTGATGCTCAGGATCAATTCCGATTCCGGTATCTTTAACTTCCATTCTGATTATACATTCGTCATTCTCTTCTTCTATAATGCGCGTCATCAGCCATATTGAACCGTATTCAGGGGTAAACTTTACAGCGTTAGTCAAAAGATTTGTAATAATCTGCGTTATGCGCTGATCATCGCCGGATAAATATTTTGGAATATCAGAATCGATGTATATCGTAAATTTTTGTTTTTTTTCTTCGATGCGAAAACTTGTAATGCTGACCGCTTTATTCAGCATTTTTTTAAAATTAAAAACAGTAACGGATAAATCAAATTTTCCGGCTTCGATCTTTGACATGTCAAGAACATCGTTGATAACTCCCAGGAGATGATTGGACGCACCTTCAATTTTTTCAAACGCGTAATCTTTTTTTTCCATATAGGGTGCCGCTTTTCCAATCTGCGTCATGCCGATAATCGCGTTCATGGGAGTGCGCATTTCGTGGCTCATGTTTGAGAGGAAGTTGCTTTTCGCGACGCTTGCGGCTTTCGCTTCTTCAAACGCTTTTTCCAGCTCCAAAGCTGTTGTGCGCATGCTTATTGTAAGATCGTTTCGAAGCATCGCGTGAGCGATCAAAAGACTTCCAGATCGCAGAATTGTTTCTTCGCTTTCGGAAAAAATACGTTCCGTATGACAGTCATCAAATCCGAAAAATCCCCAGAATTGATCCCGTAAAAAAACAGGCACAACAAGAATAGACAATATCCCCTGAGGAGACAACTGCGCTTTCGCAAGCTCATCCATTTCACGCACTATTCCATTAATGCAATTTTTTTTAGAAAGCGTTTCTTCCCATCCCGGCATATTATCCCCGTAAGGAATATCTATTGTGTACTCATTACTCTGCTGAGGCTCTGCGCCCTCAGACCATTCGTAAATCTGCGTGCAGTAAAGTTTACCGTCCACAGTATGATTTCTCCAGATATAAACGCGATCCGCGCTCACAGCCTCGCCAAGTATACTCATGCATTTAAGAAGAGCCGAATCAAATTCTTCAACTTCAGCCTGAAGCAGAACAGCCGCCGCGCTGTTTACGGTAGACAACAGATTGTTTTGCTGGGCAAGTTCATCGCTGCTTTTAACAACCTGTTCTTTGCGGTTAATGGAATTAACTATCATCAAGCTGACAGAACGCAGAATATTTAATTCGTTCGCAGGAAGAGATCTCTCCTGATGACAGTCGTCAAAACTGACCCATCCCCAGAATGAATCTTCCAAAAAAACAGGAATTGCGAAAACTGATTTCATTCCATGAGGCCTTAACCTTTCTTGTTCTTCATCTGAAAGATCGTCTAACGTTCCGTTTACGCAGTCGCCTTCCGCAAATTTCGCTTCCCACCCCGGAATATGAGAATAAGGGAAAGTGATATTATGTTCAACAGGATTAAGGCTTTTTCCAAGATCGTTCTGCCATTCAAAAATCATGGTATAATGAAGAATGCCGTGCCTTACTTCGTTTTGCCAGATATACGCGCGGTCAATATCAAGGCAATTGGAAATAATTCTAAGGCTTTCAAGAATGGAAACTTCAAATGTTTCCTCTTCCATTGCCGCAAATAAAATTCTCGCAACATCGTTGACAGTGTGTAAAATCCCCTGCTGTCTTTCAGGATTGTCTTCGATGCTGATATTTTCCATTACCGCTGCACCCTGCCTGAAGCGTTTCCCGCCGCCAGTTTTTTAACTTCATCGGCGCTAACCAAATTGAAGTCGCCTTCGATTGTGTGTTTAAGGCAGCTTGCGGCGACAGCGAATTCAAGACCGTCCAGCGCGGACATTTTTTGAAGATTCGCGTAAATTAATCCCGCGCCGAAACTGTCGCCTCCGCCTACCCTGTCTACTATATGAACAGCGTATTTTTTTGAAAAATAATAATCGCCTCCCGAGTACAGCATGGCGCCCCAGTTATTGTCGTTAGCTGAAATCGATTCTCTCAGCGTGATCGCCGTTTGTTTGAAATTAAATTTTTTCGCAAGAGAAGCGGCAACTTCTTTGTAGCCGTCATGATCGATCCTTCCTGTCGTAACATCGCTTCCTGACGCTTTAATGCCAAAAACATCCGCGGCGTCTTCTTCGTTCGCAATGCAAAGATCGACATATTCCATTAAAGCGCTCATTACTCCTGAAGCTTTTTCGCGTGTCCAGAGATTCGCGCGGTAATTTAAATCGCAGGAGACAGTGATGTTTTTTGCTTTCGCCGCCTTGCATGCCGCCATACAGATCGCGGCTGCGTTTTCAGAAAGCGCGGGCGTTATTCCTGTAAAGTGAAACCAGTCCGCGTCTGAAAAAATTTTATCCCAGTCAAAGTCAGCATGCGAAGCCTCTGCGATCGCGGAATGCGCGCGATCATAAATCACTTTAGACGGACGCTGAGACGCGCCCTTCTCAAGATAATATATCCCCACACGCTCTCCGCCGCGAACTATCAAAGAAGTGTCCACGCCGAATTCTCTCAATTTATTAACTGCCGCCTGACCGATTTCGTGTTTCGGTAATTTTGTCACAAAAGCAGCGTCAATACCGAAACCGGAAAGAGAGACTGCGACATTAGCTTCTCCTCCGCCGTAGACCGCGCTGAAGGAATCAGCCTGTACAAAACGATTATAGCCTTCCGGAGCCAGGCGAAGCATAATTTCGCCGAATGTAATTACTTTCATAAAACACCGCCAATTTTTATTATTCTAATTATAAACGATACTATTAAATTTTGCCATTGATTCAGAAGCGTTATAACGATATAATTCCGGTATGAGTAGAAATTTCGAGCCAAAAATGATTAAAGGCCTCGCGATAGATCTTGACGGAACCACCCTTCTGCCGGAAGGAGTTTTAGGAGAACAAACAAAAGATTGTTTAAGAAGATTGATTTTGAAGGGGATACAGATAATAATTTCCACAGGAAGAGCGATTGAAGCGTCGGAAAAGTATCGCAGCGCAATCGGCGCAGACGGCCCGATGGTTTTTTTCAACGGCGCCGAGGTAGCGGACGTGCCTTCCGGCAAAATTTTGCACACAAATTGCATCGGCATGGATGTAGTTGATTTCGGAACCGATGTAGCCCGTGATTTAGGAGTTCATTATCAAGTTTATCTGCCAGCAAAAATTTCGCCGGATACAGGAAAAGAAGATCCCAATCAGATGTGGGAAGCTCTGTTAATAGAAAAATACGGTCAGGAAGCTGAATATTACAAAAAGCATACAGGCATTACTCCTATTGTAAGAGATTTAAAAAAAATCGCTTCACTTCCGCTTGACGGCTGCATCAAAGGAATGTATATCGCCGATCCTTCCCATCACGATGAAATTCGAAAAAGAATGAAAGAGCGTTTCGGAGATAAAATTACCGTTATGCGAAGTTATCCGACATTTCTTGAAATAATCAATGCCGGCGTCTCCAAGGGCGAAGGCTTGAGAATCGCCATGGAACACAGAGGCTTAAAAGCGGAAGAAGTAATCGCTTTCGGCGATGAAGAAAACGACGTGCCGATGTTCTCAGTCGCCGGTTTCGCCTGCGCCCCTGAAAACGCAAGAGAAAAAATCCGCGAAGAAGCCGATTTAATTTACGGTCCCAACACCGAAGAAGGACTCGCGGAATTTTTGGATAATATTTTTTTGTAGAGATTGAATAAGAAAAGTTCTCGCAAAGACGCGAAGAACACAAAGGAAGAGGAGAGGAAACATACCACGAACATCACGAACTAGGACTTGCGGTTCATACACGAACCTTTTGTTTATTATCATTATTATTTTTTAAGGAAATACTCTATAACAATATTTTAAAATTTATATTATATTTGCTGTATGACTGCTGAGAGTATAGCTTGTTATATTTAAAAATCATCATTACGCTGGACAAGTCATATTCTTGAAAGGATTTTTCAAAGAAAGATATACATAAATGATATAAAAACAGCTTTAATAAATTGCGAAATAATAGAGCAGTATCCTAATGACTATCCTTTCCCAAGTTGTTTAGTATTAGGATATACATCAACAAAAAAAACCCTGCATGTAGTTTGCGGTTCAAACAATGAGGAATTATGGCTTATTACAGCGTATTTTCCTAATCCGGTTGAATGGATGGACGATTTTAAATTGAGGAGAAAAAAATGATTTGTTTTATGTGCAAAGGTTCTATGCAAGAAGGAATTTCAAATTTTACAACTGATATGGGTAAGTGTATTGTAATTGTAAAAAATGTTCCTTCCCAGATTTGTAATCAATGCGGTGAAGTTAGTTATAATGACGAAACAGCAAAACGTCTTGAAGCTATTGTCCATAATCTTTCTGAACCTAGCAGAACTGAAATTGCTGTAGTTAGTTATACTGAACAAGCTGCTTGAAAATTAATATATTTACTCTCCACCTTTACCTCTCAAGAAGCAGCTGCGACAAATAAGACGATAAAACTTCCTTATACTCTTCTGTGATTTTTCTTTCTGCGGATATGAATACCCGATTTTCGGCGGCTTCAGCGGTAGTGTGTCCTTCGCGGTTTGAAAAACTGTACGGTAATAATGTTTCTCTTGTAACTGAATCTGCAAGAGAGGCAGACAGTTCCATCATTGCGAATTTGTTGGGATTATTGAGATAATTTGCCTGAGAAACGGTAACATTTACACGCAAGATATAACGAGCATTTTGTCCGCCGCTTCTAAAACCTAAATCCGCAAATACTTTTGCAAAAGCGTTTTGTATTCTCGCTTCTCTGTCGTTATTTACGATAATTCCGATTGGAATTGTTCTTGTTATATTTTGCGCTTCCAGACGATATTCATCTCCTCTTTTGACGCCGCCCGGAACAGAAGCGTTTAACAGCCTTAATAAATTAGCGTAAGTAATGTTGATATCCGCGACAGTCGCCGCGAATTGGTATCTTGATACAGTTTCCAGCGTATTTCTTTCTGCCTGATTCATTGCGGTTAAATTATTAATCATTTCAAGATTTGCCAATATCATTTCTGTATATAATTGAACAGTCTTTGCTCTTTCCATGACAGCGACAGCGTAAAATATTTTATTTTTTTCATCATGCCATACTTCTCTGATATCCGCTCCAAGTAATGTATCCATGGAAACTGATGTTGAAATAGTATTACGCATTGCGATATTATCTATCCAGCCTGATGTAACGCCGTTTTTTACGGCTTCATAATATGTATTAACTATTGTTTGATCAGCTTTTATTGACTGACCAAAAAAAACGGCAAGATTTGTGAAAGCATTTTTTTCAGCCATTTCGCGATCTGACGCGTGACCAACCGCCGCAACAAACTGTGAACGATTATCAACTGAGTTTACATTGTTCACCCATACAGGCTTACTGCGGGAAGAACCACTGGATGTTCCGCTGTTGTCAGGTGAACTTGTACAAGAGATATCAATTAACAACAGCGAAAAAATTAAACATCTACTCGCTAACTTGAAGAGGTCTTTCATTTTTTGCAAGTTGAGCGTCCATCATTTGTAACGCCTGCTGCGCTTTAAATTGAGCAAAAGCCGCTTCTTCGTTATTTAATATACTTGCTACTTCTCTTCTTGCGTCCGCTTTATTGTACTCAACAAGAAACCACCATGTTCCGTCTTTTGCCTGCCATCGTTTAATGGGACGAGCGCCAGAAAGATTAATATTTGTAATCTGTCTGCTTACATCTTCCTGCAATGACGAATTTGCCTGATTTCTTACATTTCCCGCATCCAGATTGTAGTCTGTAAACATTGCCTGTACCAGAGTATCAAGCTGACGAGCGATTGCTGTCCTTGCTCTTGCTTCCGCAGTTGTCATGGACATTGATGGAGAAGACTGCTTTGCGGTTCCGATTCCCCAGATCACACCTTGCGGCGGCATATCATTTAACCAATCAGGCGTACTGTCTGAACCGCCTGAGTTACCATTTGAGCTTGTCGCGCATGATGTTAACGCAAAGACAATAGAGAAAGCCAAGAAAGTTAGGAAAATCTTTTTCATTTTTTGCTCCTTTTATTTTTTTATTCCCATACGGGAATAAATTTATATTATTTCGATTCATTGTAAATAATTATTAAAGTAAGAAAAAATAAACAAGTAATTAATCTTTCATCAAATTTCTTTTCCACAATATCTACAAATAACTGCTTGTTTTTTAATCATTTCAGCACAATAAGGACATACTTTCATATCATTATCTAAATTACTATTTTTACTATTGGAATTATATATATCATTTTGATGCGAACTTGGATTTAAATTAATACCTATTGTCGCACTGCTTCTGTTTTTTTGACTATATACAATACATGCTATACCGGCTATAAATGTAAAACCGAATAGTATTCCAATAATTTCTAAAATCATTCCTGAGCCATGTGAAATCTTTTTACCTATAGCTTTCCCAATAATCCACTCAAGAATAATTATTACAACAATAACAATTAAAAGTAATAATATTCCTTCACTTCTCATTTCATACTCCTTTAATATTTATATTCTCATACGAGAATATTTTTTTACCACGAATAGAACCTTCGGTTCTTTCGCGAAACATCACGAACAATTAGTAATTAGTTAATAACCAAATAAATTTCATAGAATGCATAAAATGAATTACCACTCTTACTCCACCAGAATGGACTGTTTTGACCATTAGGTTTTGCTAATAATTGTAAAACATTCATACCATCACCTATTGATAATACTGCACCAGCATTTGGTATTGAAGTATAGGCTCTTATTAATATGTTATATTCTTGATTTAGTGTCATTTGCATTGGTCTTCTTGATTCCAGTTTCCAATCGGTCCATTCATCGTCAATTAAACAAATACATGTATAAACAGCTTTTAAATTACCTTCTTGTTTATTCTCTTTTTGCATCCAACCTATAAAAACAGCATTAACTGTTCGATTTATTCTTTGAGAACCATCAGCTCCAATATCTATATAAGTAATTCTTTCAATTTCCTGTGAGTGTAAATACATTAAAGACATTAATATAAAAAATATGCTTAATCCAAATATTTTTCTCATCTTATACTCCTTTTAATATTGTATATTTCAATACAGATAAATTATTTACAACAAACAATCACGAACATCAGCGTATAATAATTAATTATTATCTCATATCTCGAAATGTAATCCATCCACCATTATTTAAATACTCAAACCAGTAATTATAACGTCTATACACATAATCCCAATTGTTTCTTGATAACCTTGTACCGATATCCCAAAAATATTCAAATCTGTCTTCATGAAAGATTAATGATAACTGTTTTCTTGCACGTTCACCTTGATTCATTGAATTATCATTTTCTAATATAGATTTATACGCTTTTCCACACCAGTCATGCGTTGCAATTACAGCAGCAAGATTATCTAACCAACCATCTCCATCAAAATATTTTGGCACGGCAACTCTTTCACTCATTACTTCTACTCTATTTTTAAATTGTTTCCATGTTTCTGCATTTATATACATATTTCCAATAAAAAATAGAATACTAATAAAAATAATCTTTTTCATTTTTTGCTCCTTTAATATTTAAATTACCTCCATACGAAGGTAATTTATTTTCTGACACGAACCCCATGAATGAAATTATGGATCATTCATATCTTTTATATATTCACGATTTTCTATATGCTCAGATAATTCTGGGAATTTTATTTTCCAATTATTTCTTGAGTATTTCCTTTTATACTTTGTAAGCGCTTTATTATATTTTTCTTTTAGCCATAAATATTTAGATTTTAACTTAAGATCCATTTTTGTTTTTTTTAATTCTATGATATATTTTTCTAATGATTTAAAATATTCCTTAATTTCTACTTCCTCACCTACAATATAATTTATTCCATTTATATAATTTATATAATAAAGACCATCAAAATCAATATTAAATAATTTTTTATTAAAATTAAACAATTCTGATTTATTAAGATGTATTCTTAAATGTTCTTTTAATAATAAAATTACATTATTTTCAATTATAATGCGCGGAAAAACTGCAAGTTCTTTTTCCATAATTGCCGCTGTAACTAAAGCAGGTCCAAATATTAAATTATCCTCATGATAAAGCTTTCCTTTTGTAATCGCACCTCTAAATAAAAAACCCTTTCGTAAAGCTGATACACATATAAATAAAATATATGAGAAAATATGGAAAACACCAGAATCTTCATTTATTGAACAAGAAATAACAATTGAGTCAGAAAAATGATTACATCTTATATTACTTTTAATTTCATTATATGTATAATTACTTTTCTTGTCATTATATTCTTTTTGCGCATCTATTAATAATGAATATATTTTTTTTGTATTTTTCTTAATTTCATTATCATTTTTATTTATTGATCTATGAATATGGTTTTTAAATCCTAAAACATCAATAAACGCTATTATTCTATCCTGATAATATTCCATTCAAACATCCTCTCCATAGCAAAGTTTTTCAAACTCTTCTCTAACATCCTCGAAAGAAATTAAATTATATCTTTTGATATTTTCATGATGATTTTTACCAGGTTCAGAAACAAGAGCATTAAAGAAAAACAACGCGATTTCTTCAGAAGATTTACAATTATTAGCTCGTTCCATGCTTTTCTTTGTTCCTTCAATTAACCTTGTTTTCACAGATAGACTAACATTTAATTTTTCTTCTATTGCTAAATTCTTAACCCATACATTCTCACAAAGGAAATTTAACAACTGTTCTTTTGAAGTTATTATTTTTTTATTCATAAAAATTCTCTTGTCTCTGCTGTACCAATTGTCCTGATTAATCTTCCGTTATCTGCATTCCAGAGTTTTATAGTACAATCTGTATGACTTGAAATAATATACCTGCCATCTGAACTAAAAGAAACAGAATTAACACCATATCCTTTACCAGAAAAAGTTCTTATTTCTCTGCCAGTATTTACATCCCATAATTTAATATCTCCTGAAGCGTTTCCGGAAATTAACCTACTACCATCTGGATTAAAGCATACTGTTTCAATGCCGCCATCATTAAAAGAACGTATTTTTCTTCCTGTATTTATATCCCATAAATGAATTGAAACCGTACCACCCCATGTAGCGCCGGAAACAAAATAACCATCATCTCTAACAGTTATTGATTCACAATAACCCCCTTCACCTGTGAAAGATCTTATTTCATTCCCAGTAGCAATATCCCACAACTTGATAAAATTTCTAGGATTATTCACTTCAGTAGTTCCATATAAAGAACCGGAAATTAATTGTTTGCCATTTAGAGTAAATTTTACATCTCTTACACCACTTATATGACCTGAGAATGTCCTAATTAATCTACCAGTATTTGTTTCCCATAATTTTATTGTATTATCACGTGAACCAGAAACAATTTGTCTACCATCAGGACTAAAAGTAACAGATGAAACACCATCTCTATGACCTAAAAATGTTCTAATTAACTCACCTGTGTATGTATCCCATAGTTTAATTGTGTTATCACCTGAACCAGAAACAATTAGCCTACCATCTGGACTGAAAGCAACAGAATAAACTTCATCTCTATGACCAGTAAGAATTCTAATTAATCTACCAGTTTGTGTATACCAAAGCTTTACAGTATTATCACTTGAGCCTGACAGAAAATATCTGCAATCAGGACTGAATACAACAGAATGTATCTCACCTATAATACGTTCTGCTGAGTCTAGAATTTTTCTTTCTATTTCTCTTATCTCCAAATCCCCAGTCTCAACTCTCATATACCCAGTAACAGCTAAATTCCTCGAAGAAATCCCATTAACAGCTACAATTATAATTGTCAGCGTTGGTGTCAAATCCTCCGCTTTTATATTTTGAAATCTAACAACATCATCAACATTAACAGGTATAATTACACTTCTATCTCCAGAAGAAAATCTGCTTATCTCACTATTCAACGTAACGCTTCCATTCCCTATCCTCTTTCCATTTTCATTAACAAGCGCGACATCAACCTTGTAGCTGAAAGATCGTTTGCCGCCGAATACTACTGTGCCGGATACGCGGGGAGTTATATCCAGTAATGGCCAGCCGGAGAAACCCCATGCTTCGCGCCTTCCGGTTTTTTCAAGTCCTCCTAGTAATGCGTTAAGAGCATCGAATCCCGCTTTTGACGGATCAAGAGCGATTCTCATTCCAAGCGTTGCGGTGCGTCTTGCAAAATCTGTTTCTCCTATTTGAATCAGATTGGGATCGAAAATTATTTCAAACGGCGGATGCTCGTTAAAAAATCGTGTTGTTTCTTTGAAAGCTTCCAGCCATCGATCTCTTGCTTGTATGTCATTTGTTATTCTTTGACTGATTGTTCCGCCGCTTATGGTTGTAGAAAGCGTATTGAGCCGGGACAGTGCTTCAAGCTGTGTGGGATCAAAGGAAACAGCTTGAGCGAAATTAAACAAAGCTTCAATTTCAGATCCTCCCGCCTGCGCTGTGATGCCTTTCGCAAGTTCTGTCTGCGCTTGCACTGTAGAAGTATTTCCCGCCAGTAAATCACGGCGTCCCGCTTCTGTCAGCTGAACGCCAAGCTGAGTAAGAAGTTCCGCAGACGCTTCATTGATCAGCGATGCTCTTCCTTCAAGCTGTGCGAGAGTTCCTTCCTTCATGAAAGTAGCCCTTCGCACTCCTGTGCTTGATTCTGTAACGGAAAGCTGAAGCGAAAATCGATTTCCAGAAAGTTTTTGAATTGTTCCAAAAAGAAAAAACTGCGCGTTAATTAAATTGCCTATACGAACAAAGTCCCTGTCAGAGTATCTTCCGCTTGAGGCGATATTTTGCTCGGAAATTATCCTGTCAAGATTTTGACGATCAATAAGATTGACAGCGGAAAACCTGCCGAAATTATTATTCAATAAACCTTGAATGTATACGGGAAGATAAAGAGGCACATCGCCTTGAACTTCGGGAGCCATTATAGCAAGCCTTAAATTTCTGCCGCCGTCACCTGTCCACATTGGACCGCTTGCTGCTGTTTCCAAACGCCCGATTGCTCCGCGTGCAGAAATATCAAGACCATCAACCTGTGCAGTTTCTTTCTTCTCAGAACCGCCGCCTGAATATGCATGGAATGTTATAATTGTAAAAAGTAAGAGGAAAACACATTGACGAATTTTCATAAAAACCTCTTTTTCGATAAAAATATAAAAAAATCAATAATTAATATAAGACATAAATATGCACACAAGCTATTATATACATAATTATGTATTTTTCAAGTGAGTAATGACATAATTATGTTATTTTTTCGTATATGTCCAGTTTTTCGCAGCGTTTACGCTCAGAAATTGATTATCTCGGTCTTAATCGTAAAGAATTTGCAGCAAAAGTGGGCATTAACAAACGTGCCTTAGACACATATTTAGGTCCTCAACAATCCATGCCTCCAGCCGACACAGCCGTCAAAATCGCCGCCGCGCTAAATCTCTCTGTCGAGTACCTCGTGACCGGCAAAGAATATCAGCAAAAAACAGACATCTCCAAATACCTTCGCTTCAAAGATTTACTGGACGATTTAGCGGTTTTACCTGAAGAAACGCTTGCGCCGATTAAAGCGGTGGTTAAGGCGTTTGCGAAGGAGAAATAGGGGAATAAACTGCTTGACAATTATTATAAATTGTATATACATTATTGTAGGGTATAAAATGGTGCAGACAGTTATCAGCGAAGATGGGCGTTTTGAATGGGATGAAGTAAAAGATGCACTCAACATGAAGTATCATGGACTACATTTTTCAGAAATCCTGTCGGCTTTTGATGATCCGTACCTTCTGGAATTCTACGATGAATCCCATTCAACCCTTGAAGAAACACGATTTAAAGGGTTAGCAGAGTTACAGGATTTGATTATTCTGTATTTATCTTATACCGAAAAAGCAAGCGGTCGTACGAGAATTATTTCTGCACGACAAGCTGTACCTTTTGAGGAGGAAATTTATTATGAATGGCGTAAAAACTTTATCACCTGAACGAATAGCAGAAATTAAAGCTTTTAAAAACACAGATTTTTCGGATTGTCCAATAATGACAGAAGAAGAACTTAAAAAATTGCGTCCGCGCCACCCGGAGTATTTTAAACCAAAAAAAGAAGCAATTCAAATTCGTATAGAT
>JGI24695J34938_10002435_pt1 | contig 14252 bp, 25 predicted proteins | sample TergutCo191P3_FD_34938 | JGI IMG/M metagenome (IMG submission 34938) | reverse complement strand
TTTTCTATTTGGATAATATATGCTATCCATTCTAAACGGTGCTGTCTTTCTATCTCATTCATCCTCTGATTTTTTTTGAAAGTATGAAAAAACGTGGATTCCTATATCTTCTTATTTGACTTGAGGTTCTCGACTACCTAGCATAACAAATAACAAACCCACGAAAAATACAGACGGCTGACATCTACCTTTGTTATGCTATGAAATTGTCGAGATTCCAAGTCTTTAGAATAAAGGATTGCGCCTCTTAAAATAAAATATCCGTTGTTTTTTTATCCTATCATGTTAATAAATTGGTTGCTAATTTACGGGGCATAAATTAAAAAGTACAAAAACCAATCCTTATTTTTGCCCTATTTTTGCCTGATTTTTAAATACTTACATGATTTTTGCCGATAGTACATTATAAATTAAAATGTACATAAATGGGCAAAATGAGGGCAGAATGAGGGCAGAATGCGGGCAAATGAGGGAAATATAACCCCATTAAAAGACAAATGACTGCCAAATGACTGCACTTATTTCCAAACTCCTAAAATAACAGCATTTTAGCCCCCTACAACCCACTTTCCCACCCCACCCAAATACAACCCCCACCACCCAAAATTCCAGCCAAATTTTGGGCTATTTTTATCCCTTTTACAAAAAACTATAAATTAAAAAATCACGAGTTAGTACATAGTTAGTACAAAAGTTAGTACAAAAATTGATTAATTGCAAAACCTATACTTACTTTTTTTGCTTCAAAAAATCCTGTTTTTAGCGAATTGCCTACCCTGTAATGCACAAACCACTATATATTGAAAGGGGTATAAATTTTCATAAATAATTGATATTCAGTTAAATAATATATTTTAGAGAAAAAAATAAAAAAAAGATGTTCGAATAGGGTTTATATATAGGTTATTCCAAGATTGTAACACCAACCGAAAGTCGGCGCAAGTGGGTAATTATGAATCTAATGGATTGGTAATTTTTTTCATATTGTCTTGCATTTCCCGCAGTACTTGAAATATATTTTTATTATTTTCAGTTTTATTATCTATACTCTTTATATATTCCCGTTACTATCCCTTCCTATCTTAATTATATTACCCATAAAGCTATTTATTTACCATTTTTTCAATAATAGATAACATTCTATCTGTTTGCTCTTGATTTTTCTCTGTTATTCGTATAAAATCCTCAACATGCTGGCTTGTGATATTTATTCCAGCATTATTGTCTCTTCCGATATTCAAATTATTATTTGCATTACCTGTTATATTTTCTATTTTTTGATTATTTCGCAGCATTTTACCTTGTCCTGTTAATAACCAATTTACGTCAACACAATCGTACATTTCTGATATTTTCTGCAAAATATCAGTTGTTGCTATTGGATATTTTCCCGTTCTTTTGTCTATAACAAACAATCTATTGAGTGTTTGTTGTTGCATTTCGATATTTTCTGCAAATTTTTTTACAACGCCATTTGCGTAATAATCAATTATTTGTCTTATTCTTTTATTTATATTTGGTATCTCCATAAAAATATTTTTCAGAAATGTTTGTTTTATTCAGAAATTTATGTTATCTTTGCATTTTGAAATTGAATTGTTAAACATGCTACAAAGATAGTAAAAAAATGGATACAAAAAACAGAAAATTAGTACGGGTAAAAACCCAAAAAGGAACAGGAAAGAAATTGGCAGGAATATTTAAGGTGAGTGTTCAGACGGTAAGTTATGCTATTAATGGGAAAAACAACAGCGATATTGCCCGCAAAATCCGCAAGGCAGCGGTGGAACTTGGCGGCGACCCGATTTATGAGAGTAGTAATAATTAAAAAATATAATAGAGATGACAAAACCAATAGATTTAGATTCCTCAATTAAATTAAAAGTATTGAATGAAATGAAAAAAAGGAAAGCAAAACATGATAAAGGGATTGCAATACTTATATTTTCGACAATATTTTATTTCATTTGTAGTGTTGTATTTTTTTGCATTAGCATATATAATCATGTAAATAATACTACATGTTGTGAACCATGGTATGTTTGCATAAGCGCAATTTCACTCATCTTTTGTATTATTAATATTTATGTACTTATTGATAAAGAAATTCTATAAATGAAGTCTCTCATATTCATTTTCCCGAAAGGCATACTCCGGCGGTTCGAGTCCCCGGCGGGAGCAAATTAAAAAAAAGTTTAATCAGTAAAATAGAAGAAAAGATGGGAAGAAAAAAAAGAGAAGAGCAATTTAAAGAAGACCTCATGCGTGAAATGTTACAAAAGTTGGAATATCCTGATTACATAATTCCAAAATATATAAAAGAGTCAATAGCATCTAACATTCGTAAACAAATTTCTGAATTAAATGCACTGATTATTGAGGCTGAAAAACTGAATTTAAAGATAGATTTCTCTTACAATAGTGTCTGTAAACAATCTCATAATGGCGAGTTAGGGGTTTATATCAATGAAATTATAGAGTACTAAAAATGAAAACAATACAAGTTAAATCAACCCAGTACAGTATAAATAATATTTCCAATTGCTCCAATTGCAGCCGCTGCGGACAAAATCATGGTAACGATAGCAACAAAATGCCTATTTTTTTCCCGAATGCAATTTTCAATATATTCAATACCGCGCATAGTCAATTTAACAATAAACAAGCTATCTTTTTTAGAATCAATATTATGTACAATATATCCATCATTAATAAGTACCCATGTAATATCATGCAAGAGACTATGATTTTTATCTTTCGTACAATGAACTCCAACCCTATTATTTCCAGATTGAAGTTCTTTGTAAAGATGATGCAAATATTTATAAGGGGTTTTCACATAAGGAAATCCTGTTTTAGTATATTTCATACGTGTAACATTTATAAGTTTAAAAGTTCAAAAATGCAAAGTTACACTATTTTCCCGAAAGGCATACTCCGGCGGTTCGAGTCCCCGGCGGGAACTAATAAAAGAAAGTTTAATCAGTAAAAATATACGAATATGAAGGTATCAAGAAGATTTAGAAGGTTTGAGATTGTTTCAGAAATGGACGAAACGACCAAGTATTTTAAAACATTTACTCAGGCGGTAAAACAACTTAAAAAAGAACGATATGTATGCGGATTCCCATTTGTATGGGATAGACTAACGTGTAAAACTTACGGATATAATAAAATAAAAAAAATGTTTAATCAGTAAAATAGAATAGTATTATGGAAGTAGAACACTTAGAACAGCAAACAATGTTAGAAGAAAAAGAGATAAAAACAGCAAAACATAACTGCATTTTTGGCAGAATTTGGAGATTCTTTTTTCGGGAACGCCAACAAATTTTACATTCCGATTCTCCTGTATCGCTCGTGTTAGTTCAACATGGTATTCCTTTCGGGTTGCTTCCACCAGATTTGATAAATTATATATACTCACTCCACTTGTTAGAATACACAGTGATAGTGAAAGAATTGCCACCGAAAATAAAATGCGAAGGAATATGCTATCATCTACATTTTGAAGGAAAGCAACTAAAATGGCAAGAGTGCTTACAGTTACAATCTGAATATGTTGAAAAAAAGACAATTTTTTCTCAGAGGATTGATTTGTCAGTTCAACTAATTGACGACAATTTGCTGTGTAATCTATTGAATCAGTCATAATATATGTTTAATTTTTCAAAACTGCAAAGATACAATTTTTTAACAAATAAACTAAAACAACCATGTACCAATTAATAGGCGACACATTGACATTAAGTAAAAACGACTGGCTAAATGCAGGATTGACAGAAAGGCAGTTAAAGGATGATAGCCAGCGCGGTTATTTATCTATTTTTCGTCGTGGTTTATATGGCAACACATTAATTGACATGAAAAGCATCCAACGCCCGGAAAGATTAAGAGTGATCGAGAGCGCCTACGGGTCAATAAAAAAAGCAGACAAAACCACAGGTTACCATGTCATGCCCGACCCAGAAGCGCTCTCATTTTTTCGCTCGTACAGGTATAGTGGAGATGTATCGTTGCCGGAGCAAAAACAGCAACAATATTATAATGAAGCATCTATTCTCAATACCCTAAGAACAATACTTGAAAACCAAAAAATTGCTCGTGCAAGGAATGGAAAACGCGTTCGGATGAATGAATGGTGGAAAAGTTGCCTATCCTTTTGCGAAAAACAGAAAGAATTGTATCCGCACGATTTACCGAATAATGCAAGGCGTTTTGAGGAAAAATACAAGAAATATTTTGCCGAAGGATACGCGAGCCTAATACACAAAAATTACGGAAAACCCAATGCCGAAAAACTTACAGAAGATGCAAAAGATTGGCTGATTGCACGCTATGCCTCAAATATAAACAAATGCACCATAATGCAGTTGTTTTTCGAGTACAACGAAAAGGCATGTAAAATCGCAGATTGGAAAGAAGTAAATTCCGAACAGACAATTAAGAATTTTTTATATAGTCCTGAAATCAAGCCCTATTGGTATGGTAGCCGTTATGGTGAGTTGAAGGCAAAAGAAAAATACAACCGTCAGCACAAAACACTACTTCCAACCATGCGGGATGCTTTGTGGAATGGAGATGGAACAAAACTAAACTATTATTATTTGGATGAAAACGGCAAGGTTGCAACTTGCAACGTGTACGAGGTGATAGATGTTTATAGCGAATGCCTTTTAGGTTACCATATATGCAAAACTGAGGACTTTGAGGCTCAATACCACGCCTACAAAATGGCAATGTGTTTCAGCGGACACAAGCCATACGAAATAAAATTTGACAATCAAGGCGGACATAAAAAATTACAGTCCGGAGATTTCTTTAAAAAATTGGCACGGTTGGCTATCAACACACAGCCTTACAACGGAAAGAGCAAAACCATAGAAAGCATTTTTGGACGTTTTCAAGCCAATTTTTTACATAAAGACTGGTTTTTCACAGGACAAAACGTTACGGCTAAAAAACAAGAAAGCAAGGCAAATATGGAATTTATTTTGGCAAACAAAAGCAATCTTCCTACGCTTTCGGAAATCAAAAAACTATACGAGCAGCGCCGCGAGGAGTGGAACAACAGTATCCATTTTGACAGTGGAGAAAAACGTATTGATATGTACCGAAACAGCGAAAATGCAAAAAGTCCAAAAATAGAACTTCACGATATGCTTTTCATGTTTGGTGTTATCAATGAAAAGGCGATTAAATACCGTTCAAACGGCATTATATTGACGGTTAAAAATGTAAAATACGAATATGAGGTGATGACATTTGACGGGCAACCGGATTTTAACTTTATCCGCAACAATGTAGATAAACAATTTCACGTAGGATACGACCCCGAAGATATGACAACAGTTTCCCTGTATGAAAAAACACCGTCAGGAGATTACCGATTTGTTACCATTGCCCAAAAGTATATTCGTATTCACAGAAACATACAGGAACAGGATGAGTTAGACCATGCTTTTATTAAGGCAATGGACAAAAAGAACAAGGAATTGCGCGTCAGCATGCAGGAGGAGGCAGAACAGATACTTGAACGCAATTACATGCACCCGTCTCAGTATGGATTGAATGTTCCGTCAATAAAAGGAATCAATAAAAGCAAGGTAAAATCAGTAGATTCCATCGGAAAAGCAATGAAAGAGGAAAGCGAATTGGAACTTGTAGATGTATATGAAATGTATTAATAATTTAAAAAAGAATTAGATATGATCACTCAGGTAGAAAAATTGGAAATTCAGGCAAGGCTTCAGGACTACTGCCAACAAAAAGGAAGCCAAAACAAGGCTGCAAATAGTCTAAACGGCGTATCGGCAGCGACCATTAGCAAGTTGTTAAACAGCGAATGGGAGTTAATTAACGAAGTGATGTGGCGGAATATCGCTGCACAAATTGGAGTAAAACAAAAAACATGGTTTATTGTGGAAACGAGAGATTTTAAGATGTTAAACACTATTTTTTCTGATGCACAGGAAAATTCGTTGGTAATGGCTGTTTGCGGAGAACCCGGAAACTGTAAGACCGAAACGGCAAAACAGTATGAGCAAGGCAATCAAAATGCGTTTCTGCTAAGTTGTAATGAGCATTGGAATCGTAAATTGTTCTTACAAGAATTATTGCGTGTAATGGGAATACCTTCCAACGGAGAGACGGTGGGAGATATGATGAACAGCGTAGTTTATGAGTTGAAGAAAAAAGAAACTCCATTATTGATTTTAGACGAGGCGGACAAACTTTGCGACCAAGTAATGTATTTTTTCATTACACTATATAACGAATTGGAAGACCATTGCGCGGTTGTGTTATTAGCGACAGACTATTTGGAAAAGAGAATCCGCCGTGGTTTACGGTTAAACAAAAAGGGTTACAAAGAAATTTTCAGCCGTATTGGGCGCAATTTTATTAAATTAAAAGGCGTCAATATCAGCGATATTACAGAGGTTTGCATTGCCAACGGTGTGGAAGATAAATCGGTGATAAATAGCATTATTAAGGATAGCGATTCAGACCTTCGCCGTGTGAAACGTAAAGTACATGCGTATAAAAAAAGTCAAAAAACTGAAATTGAATAAGATATGAAAAAAGCATTGTCTGTCGATAATATCCTGAACGCAAAATTTAATGTCATGCCATTTGACGGAAAGTGGCATGATGCTTTCGGAAATCCCGAAAGAACGGGATGTATCACCATTTTTGGGGCTTCTAAGAATGGAAAAACAGACTTTGCTATGCAGTTCAGCAAATATCTTACTAAATTTGGGCGCGTCTTGTACTTCTCCGTAGAGGAAGGGTTGAGTAAGACCATACAAACAGCCATTGAACGAAACAAAATGAAAGAGGTTGGTAGCAGATTTGTACTAACAGGAAGGGAAACGTTGGATGAACTCAAAGAACGGCTGCGGAAGCATCGCTCCCCTGATTTCGTGGTGGTGGATTCCGTTCAGTTTTTGGAGTTGAAATTCAGCGAATATAAGTTGTTGAAATCAGAATTTCCGCACAAACTTTTCATTTATATTTCGCACGAAAAAAACAAACATCCTGATGGTTCTGCTGCGATGAAGATATACAGAGATTCAAATGCTGTTTGCAGAGTGGAGGGCTTTCGGGCTTTTCCCACGAGCCGTTACGGAGGTGATAAATACATAGACATATACGAAAAAAGAGCAATAGAATATTGGGGGATAAATAATGATAAATACTAATACATCATGGAAAACAAGAAGACACAAGCACGAAGATACAGACTACATTACCGCATCCGCAAGCAAGGTTTTGTTTTGAACACAAAAGAACGGACAATATATTTATGTTTGGAAGACACAATCCCAAGCAAGCAGGTAATGATACTAAAAAATGAATTTGATTATATGATACAATTAAATATAGGAGAATAAAATATGGAAAGTACAAGCATGAATAAGTTAATGGTAGCCGGATATATGTTTATCCGTAGAGATGACCATCCAAACATTAGAATTAAGTATAGAAAGCAAGATTCGGGCGACTGGAAAACATTTGAAAAATTTGAAACAAAAGTTGCCCGTGATAGGAGAATTAAAGAGTTGTTAGATTACGATAAAATAATCATGGAATGAAAACACTATTAAATTTTATAAAAAACAACGAGACTATTAAGGTATTAACATACAGCATGATAATGCTCTTATTCTTCATTGCGGTAATGTCATGCGTTTACTCAATCGTTGAGTTATTCAATTATTCAATTATTCAATTATTATGGCAACAATAAGAAAAAACAAAGCATCAGTAAACCCAATGACATCACAGCAAAGCCGACACATCTATTTTTTGCTAAACCGTTTGGGCTTGACAAAGGAGGTCGGCGACGAAATGTGTCCGCAGTGGACAAACGGACGGGCTTTAAAACTCAGCGAATTGCAGTTCATTGATGCAATGGGTATCATTAAGTATCTGAACGGACTTCTGCAAAATCCGCGCGAGCTAAAGAACCGCGACACGGAAGACATGGATAAAAAACGCAAAGGTTTGATTAAAGCCGTGTTCCGCTGGTATGAATTGCAAGGGAAAATTGTAGATATGAAATACGTAATCGGCACTATATGCAAAGCTGGAAACGTGGCAAGCATCAACGATTTAACCAAAATCGACCTGCAGCGGTTATATGCAGAATTTTGCCGAAAACAAAAGGCTGCACAGGAAATGAATAAGGAATCAAGTGTTACATTTTCAAATAATTAAGATTATGGCATTAGAATACGCAGTTAGAGATGAAAAAGGATGGATTACAGGTTCTAAATATCCGCCTGAAAAGGCGCAGATTGTCCTTGAAAAATACCCAAACCATACAATTGCCGAATGTGCTGAGATTTCAGGACTAAGCAAAGCGATTGTGTATAAGATTGCTCGTAAAAACGGCATTGAGAAGTCGGAAGAATTTAAGCAAAAGCAAAGAGAAAATGTTTTAAAACACGGCGCAAACAACAGGTATACAAAAGGGAGAATCCCGGAAAACAAAGGAAAAAAATGGGATGAATTTATGTCTCCGGAGGGGCAACAAAAAAGTTTAAAAACCTGTTTTAAAAAGGGTAATACTCCTCATAATCACCGTCCTGTTTGCAGTGAACGAATTAATGTATATGGATATATAGAAATAAAAACACAAGAACCAAATGTTTTTGAATTAAAACATCGGGTTATTTGGGAGCAACACAATGGTGCTATTCCAAAGGGATGCAATATTCAGTTTAAAGATGGAAACCGCCAAAACTGTGCTATTGAAAACCTGTATATGATTAGCAGAGAAAATCAAGTGCGGGAAAACAGTATTCACAACTACCCGGAGGATGTAAAAAAAGCAATTAGAACAGTAAGTAAATTAAGTAGAACTATTAAAAATATACGCAAATGAGTAAGAACGTAAATTTAGATACATTAAATGAGCATTTATTTGATGTAATAGAAAGGTTAAAAGAGAGTAACGACCCCGATTCAGATACAAAAGATGGGATTGATTTGGAGATTGCAGCGAAAATCTGCGAAGCGAGTAAAATCATTGTAGAGTCTTACAAGGTTAAGGTTCAGGTTTTGAATATTGTTGCAAAATGTGGTAACAATGATATGATTGCCCGTTTTACAAACAATTCAGGGATTGCTATAATTCCTGAGAAAACGGAAGCGGAACTATACGGGGAAAGAGAAAGAAATTTGTATAAATAATTAAAATCATGGAAAATAAAGAAATAAAATTAGGAGAATTAACAGACGAGCAAAGAGTAGCATTGTACGCTCAAATGGAAGCGGAACGGAAGCAAAAAGCACAAAAGTTACAGGAAGATAGAGAGGCGTATAAGGGCATCGTAAACGAAACTGTGTTTGACCTGTGGGGTTCGCTGGAATACGTCAGCGAGGTAATGACAACCACAAAAGCACAGGTTTTCAGGAGTTTTGAAAAGGCATTGGAACTCAAAAAAGAGGTTTACGGCATCAAGGACGACCAGCAAAGCCACACGTTCACTGATGCTAACGGCAAACGTTCCATCACCATCGGACACCGTGTTGTAGATAGGTATGACGAAACAGTAACAGCAGGAATTGCAAAAGTGAAAGAATACGTGAAAAGTCTCGCAAAAGACGAAGACAGCGCAGCGCTCGTTGAAACCATTTTAAACTTGTTAAAACCAAACAAGGACGGAGTTTTAAAAGCAAGCCGTGTGTTGGAGTTGGAAAAATTGGCAAACAGGGTAAACAATCCTGAGTTCACGGACGGGCTGCGCATTATTAAAGAGGCGTATAAGCCAATGAAAACCTGCCAATTTGTGTCCGTTAAGTATAAGGATGAGACAGGGAATGAAAAAACATTGCCGTTGTCTATGAGTGCAATTGATTAATTTATATGTTATGGATAGTCATGATTTAATAAGCAACGAACAAGCAATATTAGACGAAACAGGCGGCGACAAACACTTCTCCGACCTGTTTATTGAAACAGCAAAACAATCGGCAGAGGAAGTGGGAGGACATTTTTCACAATCCTGCGAGGTTGTTTTCCGAAATGAGGTAGATATGTACAGAAAAAATTGGGAACGAAAAAAGAAGTTTTTATTATGATTTGGAAAATGATAATAGAGGATGGGCAGGGGTGGGCAACTGTTTACACCGCCACAACACGCGAGAGTTTAGAAGAAACGCTTTCGGAATTGAAGTTATTGCCGGGTGCAAAAATCATAATAAAACAAGAGAAAGAAAAGGACAAATTTAATCCCAATCAGTTATCCAATTAATCAGTTATTCAATTATATGAGCGTACAAAAATACATATTGACAAGTGATAAATTCAAAGGGGAAGTTTTGTTCGAGTTCACAGATTTAATACTTAGCAAATACGAAACATCGGGTGCTGAACTTACTGAGGAACAAATGATTTACACGGCAAAACACATCCCAAGAGAATTAGCGGAAGCGATTGCTTGGTTTGCCCGTTCCGAATCGGCTAAATTCACCGAAATAAAACAGGAAATCACCTTTGACATGTTTTGGATAAGGTATGATGACAAGGTAAATTCGAGTAAAAAGAAAACGGAGATTAAGTGGAATAAAATGAGAATAAGTGAACGAATAAAGGCATTTGAGTATATCCCCGCATACTTCCGAAGCATCCCCTACGGAACGCGGAAAAAGTATGCGGAAACGTATTTGAATGCAGAGTTGTGGAATAATTAAAATAGAATAGAATATGAATAGAAAAATAATTGTTAGTGGATGCTCCAATTGCCCGTATTTAACAGCTTGGAATAATGGAGAGGGAAATGGGATAGAAAGTATTGTAAGTGGAAGCTGTAAGCATCCATCTTTTAATAATAACAAACTGCTGAATCCTCATTTTCCATCAACTGTTTTTTTTCAATATAAAATGGAAGATACTGATGGAAATAGAGTTGATTTTAGTGATGTGCATGAATTAAAACCCAATGGACTTCCTAAATGGTGTCCATTGCCAATAGATGAACAAAAATAAAAAAGGAATAGAATATGACAAAATGTACAATAATAAAAAGGAAAAAATGCAGGGATTGCATACACATGTTTAGGCATGAATTTAATCGTAGTATGTGCTATTGTAATGCACAATTAAGTGACACATCTTATAAGAGAAAAAGAGTTAGTCCGATTTCGGACGTTTGTCATTATTTTCATTTAAAAGACAAATAGATATGAAAAGTATTGAAGAAGCAGCAAAAGAATATGCCGAAAACAAGGAAATTGACCCACCTATATTCTCAGCATATAATGCCTTTAAATTCGGCGTTGCATTCGCGCAACAGTGGATTCTATTAAGCGAAGAGTTTCCAAAAGAAAAAAGTAGTGTGTTGATTAGATATAACAATACCGAATATGTTTCTTTTATTAGGTATTGGATTAAAGAATTTAATAATTCTGATACTATCACCCATTGGAGACCAATTAAATTAATCTAAAATCTAAAATAATGATAACAATCCCCATAAAAATAAAGAAAGAAGACAAATTGATAATAATCAAGCATCTTGAATCTGCATGTAAAATCCCGTCAGATTTAAGCAATTTAAACCAAATGGTTGCCTACGAACAGTATATTGACGTCTTGTCAAAATTACGAGCCACACAGCATAATTCTAAAGCCATACGCTTGAATTTATCGCAGGCACGTGGTTTTTGGTCGTATTTAAGCAATGTTTATGTAGAAATCGGCGATTATGAATTAGCAAACGGAACTATCCTTGCCGAAAGGATAAGAAAAGATATTGTAAGGAAAATACTTACGTTAAAATAGGGATATTATGGCGAAAAAAGGCGGATATAATAGGTTGAATTATTTAAACCGATGCAAAATAATCATTGGCATTTTAGGCGCTCATTACAGAGAGGGCATTACGACCTATTCAGGTGTCTTCCGCGCTTATATCCTGCCGTTTTACCCCATGAGTTATAAATCCTTTATGAAAATGGTCAACATGCGAAATGTTGATAAGCAAATTAAGGAGGAAATGGAACGCATCGGAAATCCTACCGAAAAGACGGAAGAAATAAACCCAAACCAATTAGCGCTTTTTGAATAAAAAATTGTATCTTTGCAAATTATTTTTTACAAAATACAAAGTTATATGAAATCTATATTAAGTACATCTGCAGTAAAAGGTTTAGCGGCATTTATATTAATCATTGATATTATTGGATTGCTGGCTGCTATTGTTTTAATTTCCGATATTGAAGAAGGAAGCGTTCAATTAGCCGTAGGTATAACATCTGCTATTTCATTTATTCTGATGCTTGCAATAGTCTTTATTCTTATATTACTGGCAGAAATAAGAGACAATACAAAGATGGAAGAGGAATGCGAAGAATACGGTAATGATTTTTCTTACTTACAGTCGGATGATTATGAAGATTGGAAAAAAAGCAATCCAGACGGAACAATCAACGAATATTATTCAACATTAAGAAATAAAAGATAATTATTTCTTCAAAATCCTATCCGCCCCCTCCTCCATAATTTCCACCACTTTATCGTCAAAGGTTTCGGATTCTCCCATAAATTGCCGTTTTGGAATGGTTACATTGTGGTTTCGTCCGGCGGTGGTAGTTCCTTCGTTGTGGGCGGATGAGTATTCGGTGTCGCTAATCACCGTCACCTGTCCGGGTTCGGCATCATATTCTAAGGATTTTTTCAAATTGCCCGTTCTGTCCAATATTTTATCTTTGCTGTCCCTGTTGATGGCACGCCTTTCGCCCGCGTTTCTTCCCCGCGTGATGGTTCTGTAATTACGTTCATTTTCCCTGCGTTTAACTTCTTTCCATGGCTCAAAGGCATTATCAGTGAACCCTTGATTATCGAAACTTTCAGTAAAAAAGTTCACGGCTTCAACGCCGATTTCACGCGGTAAGTCTCTGTCAAACCAACGCTTAAACTCCTTGCTTGCTCCTTGTAATTGTTCGATACATTCTTCTATTGTCATTTTTTTATTAGTTTTGCGTTTTGTATTAAAAAAAAATGTATCTTTGCAGTTCAATTGGCGAGCCTGCGAGTTCGCCGTCTGTAAGCCTCTTGCAACTGCGGGAGGTTTTGCGTTTATATAAGCCTTATAGTTCCGCTATCAGTTAAAATATGCACCTCTTTCAAGTTTCCTAATACCCTTTTAATTTCTTCTTTTACTGCCCTGTGTGAAATTTTTATTCCTTTTAAATCAATAATGATTCTATCGGATTGACTTCTACCTTTTTTAACCATTCTTTTTATATTCAATATTTCAAACGGACGTTCAAAACTTTCATATTCATAAAACAATCCTCTAATTAATAAATCCGGCTGTTTGGCTTCATAAGCCCCCATGTATATATATTGGTATAAATCCCCTTTGCTTGCGCTTAATTTTGGCATAATATACACAGGATTTCCTTTTTTTACAAACTCACCGGCAATCAATTTTAAATCTTCAAAATCTGATGCTTTTTTATTCTGCAAGGGATGCACAAAATATCCTCCTTCCTGTTTTTGAAACTGAGTTTTAAATATTTGCTCGCTTACAAACGAATCAACCCGTTCCCGTGTTTGTTTATCCGCCCGTTCAAAGTATGGGTGCTTGTCGGTAAATATTTCCCTTGTTTTATAGGGATTTCCTTCTAATCCGCGAGCGGGTTTTACTATCTTTTCCGGTCCTGCCGTTGCAGGCTTATTTGTTTGTCGCCAGTTGCATTTGCAATTGTATAGATTGCCCGGTTGGTTGTTTTGCCAAAAAGGGTCGTCCATCGGAAGTATCAATCCCCAAAACGCCCGATGTTCTTCTCTTGGTTGGTAAGCGGTGGATGGCAACCATTCCAAGTTCGGGAACAAGTCTGCATCTTTTTGAAAGTTTCCAAACTGCCGCGCCGTTCTTGCACGGGCAACAGTGGTATTGTATTCCGTTATCTGAAATCGGTTTCCTGCCTGTAATATCTGTTTTGCATTAGCATCATAATTTTTAGCATCTTTTTCGTAGGCTTTTACTAAGGCATTTTTAAAGTATTCTGCCTTGTATGCGGAGAATTTTATTGTATTTGCCTGCATTTTATAAAAGAACTCTACATGCTTGGGATTTTCGCTTGTGGGTTTGAAAACCTGAGAAATTGCCTTGTTAAAATTTTTGGAATATAGGTCAAATAATTGTTGTGCTGCAACATTATTATTACCCTCTTTAATTGCCGTTGAAGCATCGTTTAAAAGGCTCAGTTGGTGCAAATATCCCGATGCCACAAAA
>JGI24695J34938_10002426_pt1 | contig 14289 bp, 16 predicted proteins | sample TergutCo191P3_FD_34938 | JGI IMG/M metagenome (IMG submission 34938) | reverse complement strand
GGCACATAATATGTTTCCGGCTCATTCAATAAGCATTTTAGTTTCAAACAAACCCGGCGCCCTTGTTCGCATTGCGCTTGTGTTCTCACGGCGTGGCTACAACATAGACAGCTTGGTTGTTTCACCAACTCTGGACAACTCCGTTAGCCGCATGAACATAGTCGCACGAGGCAACCCTGAGACTCTGGCTCAAATAATTCAGCAACTTGAAAAACTCGTAGATGTTATTCAGGCAAAAGACCACACAAGGCAAAACGTGGTTGAAAAAGAACTTGTGCTTTTAAAGGTCTGTTGCAAACCGGACGAGAGAACCGAACTCTTGCAGCTCTGCGATCACTTCAAAGGCATAACCGTTGATATGACCGAAACCTCCATGATATTGCAAGTAACAGGAAATTCAGACAAAATAGAAGCGATGCTTTCGTTATGCAAAAAATTTGAAATAGTTGAATTTGTACGTACAGGAAAAATAATAATGATGCGAGGCGAAAGCAAAACCTAAGGATAACCAATGCTAACTCAATACCTATTTGAATTAACTCAATACCAAATCTTTGATAGCCGCATGTTCAGGGCCGGCCTTGCAGCCATACTGGCAACAACGCTGGTTTTCCTGATAATGCCAAGCTACATAGCCTTTTTGAAAAAAATCGGTGCAACATCGGATTTCAAGGACAACTCCCCGCCGATTATGGGCGGCCTTTTACTTGTGATCATAGTAGTGATAGTCTCGTTGCTAACGGTTATCATAAACGGATATTCCATAGCCGCACTTGCAATTCTTGTGCTGTATTCAGCAGTAGGCGCAATAGACGATATCGCTAAAATACGCAAAAAAAGACTTGTGGATTCCGGAAAAATAACAAAGAAAGATTACGAAGAGAAAGCCGACGGCATAAGCTCCACCATGAGGCTCTTTCTCTACCTCCTGTTCAGTTTTGCAATCGCTTGCCTTTGCTATAAACTTATACCAGACTTAACCGGACATTTATATGTGCCGTTTGTGAACTACAATTACTGGCACCCATATTTACCGTATTGGCTCTTTATACCATTTATCACATTCGTTGTTGCGGCAAGCGCAAACGGAACAAATTTCACAGACGGCATAGACAGCCTCGCAAGCGTTCCCATTATAACAGGAATGTTTTTCGTTGGTGCTGTGGCTTATGTCAGCGGCAACGTTATTTTCAGCGACTACCTGCACATTCCTTATTTAAAAGGATGCGACGAATTATTCCCTATAGCCATGGCTTCAATTGGCGCATTGCTCGCTTATCTTTGGTATAACAGCCCCCCAGCGGAAATTTATATGGGCGATGCCGGTTCCATAGGCTTTGGCGCACTGCTGGGCATAATGTTTATACTTGTGCAGGCTGCATTATTCCTTCCTTTGGTGGGCATTATAATATTAGTGGAAGCACTCTCAGTGGTTCTTCAGATCGGGCATTTCAAAATAAATAAACGATTCAGAAGCTTGGAATATGCCGATAAGAACAGGCTGTTTTTACGTGCCCCGCTGCATCACCACTTTCAGCTCAAATGGAAAGGTCGTTTTGGCGATTCAAAACCGCTTGTGAATGCAAAAATTGCATGGCGCATGCATTTGATATCTTTCTTTGCCTTAATCCTTGGATTTATAGTGTTTTTTGGCCTAAGGTAGCAAAATGAAGCTGGCTATTGCCTTGAAACACGATATCGGCAAACCTGAAGCACCAACAGTGGTAGCCTCAGGCAGAGGCTCGTTTGCAGAACGCATAATCGAAAGAGCCATAGAACACAACATCCCTGTGCACCAAGACGACCATTTGGCAACCTTGCTTTCGAAAGTTTCCGTTCCATCCACCATTCCCACAGAACTCTTTGAAGCCGTAGCAAGGGTATTGGCATTCATCTACAGAGTTAGCGGAAAAATTAACGCCTGATTTTTCTATATTACTGGCAAATGTTTTCTGAGAAAGAGTTTCTAATTGAGTTTCCGGCTGATAGGGATTATGTTCCCTTCATTCAGAATTTTTTAAAGGACTTTCTAGGTAATTTTGATTTTAGCGCAGAATTTTCGGAAAAAGCCGGCATTGAAGCTTTACGATGGTTTAACTCAATAATTCCGTCGGAAAAACATTTGCAGGCAATGCCATCAATTTCTTTTAGCGGCAAAACATCCGAAAACGGACTGAGCGTGCAAATACAAACAACAGATGACAAAATATTCAAAGCTTCTTTAAGCCTGCAAAATCAGGGGAACGCATAATGGCTCTTTCCAATTCAGCAGACTTTCTTTTAGAAGGCTTAAATGTTTCTTCCACAGAGCCGGGGCTCGCAGTTATAAGCATTACCAGCCCATTGGATATTCCCGCTATTGTTCCTTTCAAAACTGCTGTTGACAGATGCATTGAAAACGGCAACTTGTTTATGGTTGTTAACTTGGCGAACGTTAATTTCATGGACTCCCCATTTGTAGGTACCCTTATGGGCTGCCGCAAATCGTTGCAGCAAAGAGGTGGAGATTTGGCAATATGCTCCGCTTCTCAGTTCCTGCAAGACCGTTTATCCATAATGGGCCTAGACAGAGTATTCCATTTTTATGCCACTCCGCAAACCGCAATTGCAGATTTTCATTTCTTAGGCTCAAAAGAACAGTTCTCGCTCACACTGCCGTTGCACAGAAACTGCGTCACGCTTTTGAGAAGACTTACCTGCGCAGTTCTCGCAAAAAAAGGCTTCAAGCCAAAACTGATTTTCCACATAGAAACCATAATTGACGAACTCGCAAACAACGCCGTGGACTACTCCGATATGGACAGCAAAAAGTTTTTTGCCGGTTTCTCCATAAGTCGAAAGAAAATAGTCTTGATTGTAAAAAATTCACGTGGTAAACTCGATGAAGCTGAGATAAATGCTCTAATCGATAAATATAAAAACCCGGAGATAAATATGGATTCCACCAGAGGTCGAGGAATACCGCTTATCAAAATGCTTTCTAACTCCGTTAATCTGGATGTTAGCAAAACAGAAATCATTGTTCAAGTAACCAAAATCGTAGAGGTATAGCATGCTAGATGAAACAGTGCAAATAGCTTCTTCCCCGATACCCGAGCTACCCGGCTGCTTCTTGCTTACGCTGGAAGGAGATTTGGATAGCTCCAACGCTCAGGATGTCATAAAATTCGTTCAGACTATGGTAGAGAACGAAGGTTTGGTAAATCTGGTAGCAGACTTTTCAAAACTTCGCTACATAAACAGCACAGGGTTGGGAACTATTTTACGAATATCGAAAATGCTCATCTCAAAAAAAGGCTCTTTCAAGATAGCAAGCCCAAATGAGAATGTATTTGAGATTATTGAAATTGTCGGTGCCAACAAGTTGCTGGATGTTTATCAAACCAAGGAAGAAGCCTTGGAGTCTTTAAAAGGTTAAAAGGAGCTCAATATGCGTAATATTCTTACCTCTCTTGTCGCAGTTTTCGCTTATTTCGCTTTATTCGGCTGCAGCCCGCCGCCGCAAGACAAAGCTTTGGCTAAAATAGGCAACACTTCGCTGTACACTTCCGATGCGGAATTCATGGCCGCTATTCGCCCGGAAACCGCTCGCAATAAAGAAGCCTTAGTTTCTGACTTGCAACAGATGGCTGAAACAAGGCGATTAGCCGAAACAGCTCGCAAATTGTATGCCGGCGAGAAAACATCCATACAAAAAACTCTCGCCGAGAGCGAAGAGGCAAGGCTTGCGCAGATTTACTCTTATTTCTATCTGCAAGCTAATATGGGGCACACAAACAAAGCGCTGATGGACTATTACACAAAGAACAAAATGCGCTATGCGGACTCTTCTTTTTCTCCATTCATAAGCCTGCGGGAAAAACTTGCTGCAGATTTATTCTTGGAAGAAAACCCGCAGCTCGCAGCAACAGTGAATGATCTCAATAAAAACGCCGTTATAGACAGCGTTCGCCGGGCACTCGCAAGCTCAGAAACAGATAGGCTTAAAAAGATCTACAATGTTGAATTGGTTGAAATTGAACCGCCCGGACTGGAAGACTATTACAAAAATAATCCCGATGAATTCCAGACAAAAACAACATACAAACTGCTGAGCCTTTCCGCTCCCGATTCTGCAAGTTTGGCGAGCAAGATTAAGGGAATTTCCACAAGAGAAAACTTCGCTAAAATAGCCACTGAAATGCCGATTGTCAAACAGGGACATGCCATTATGGATATAGGCATGTTTCATGCTCTTGATGCGGAAGTAGCAAAACTGGGCGCAAAAAATTTCACGCAAATTCTACGCGCTCCGGACACTCAGTTATATTACATATTCTACATAGACTCCGTAATAGCACCCCAGTTAAAACCTTGGGACAGAGCTAAAAACCTCGCCAAATCAATAATGGAAGGCAAAGGAGATTTTCCGCTTGACTCTTCTACGGTCTTGGCAAAAATTAACGGCAATACATTCATAACCGAAAAGGATATTCTGGCAGAGCAGGAAAAAATTCATCCTATGCGCCGTGCAATGTTCCGCAGAGCTGCGATTTTGGGCAATTTAATAGAGAGACGCCTTTACGCCAGAGCAGCAAAAGAAAAAAAATTGGATAAATCACCGGAATATTTGGCTTGGACTCGCCAGCTTATGGACCAGGCTTATGCACAGGTTATAATGGATTCGCTTTTAACCACCACGCTTGGAATTCCGGAACAGACACTAAGAGAATCTTATGAATCGGAAAAGGACTCTCTGTTTTTGCCAAGGTCTTTTGAAGAATCAAGATTGGATGTAGCAGTTTGGCTTAGCATTCCGGACATTTCATATAGAAGGGAATTTGCGTTGAACAAGCATAATTACAATGGAGCAGATAACTGGAAAGCTATAAGAAGAACTGCCTACAAAAACATACGATACAGGGAATTCAGCGGCATTCAGGATCGTGTGCTCTCGGATTTGCAAAAATCCATTCCGGTTGCAATTTTAGACACTTCGTGGGGTTTGGAATTTTCTCCAGCCAATTTCGCTGATCTTGCAGCATTGGCAAAAAAGCAATACGAAGTTCGCAATTTGCAAAAGGCAAGAACACTTTGGGAAAAAGCAAGAGCTTTATTCCCGCAAAACGACTCTCTGCAAAAAGCAGTAGCTTTTGAGCTTGCAAATATTTATCAAGAGCTTGGCATGTATAGTCCGGCAGTGGATGAATATAAGGTTATTATACAATTATGGCCAACAGAATCAGATGTTTATAAAGCTTACTTTATGCAGGGTTTTGTGTTAAACGAATACGAAAAGAAAGATTCCCTTGCCCTTGCTGTTTTTGAAGAAATGCTCGAAAAATTCCCCAACAGTGATCTTTCCGATGATGCAAGAGTAATGGTGGAGAACATAAAGAGCGGTGGCAAAGTTTTAGAAGATTTGATAAAAAAGATCGAATCCTCTTCGGAAGAAGAACTAGCAAAATGAGAATAAATGCGGCAAATAAATTTCCCGAACTGGCTGGTTTGGATAGATAAAAACCTTCATTGGCTGTCTATACCAAAACTGCCGTTAGTCCTGACCTTAGTACAAGCGTTGGGCTTTTTTTTGGTAATGGGAAGGCCAGCTTTTGAAAAACAGCTTATCTTGGATCCAAGCGCAGTTTTTTACGGAGAATTTTGGCGCATATTTACATTTATAGCCATTCCTTTAACGGGGCATATTCTGGTATTCTTTGTGCTTTGGTTTTTCTACAGCGTTATGGTTTGGCTGGAAGAAGCATGGGGCTCAACTCTTTTAACCGTTTACTTTTTGGTAGCATGGTTTAGCACGGTTTTGGTATCCATAGTGCTTGGCATTCCCATTAAAACATTTTCTTATATAGAATTTTCATTCTTTTTTGCGCTTGCAACCGTTGTGCCGAACAAGGAGATTCATCTGTTCTTTATATTGCCCATAGCATTTAAATGGGTAGCAATTTTTATGGCGGCCGTGTTTCTTATTGTGCCGCTATTTTTAGCTTCTTATAAGGACTTGTTTTATTTAAGTTTGCTCTTCGCAAACTATCTGCTCTTCTTTGGAAAGGATTGCTGGTTGCTTTTCAAAAAAGAGCTGGATAAAAGACGAAGAATTTAATGCATAAAAGAAACTTTGATCTGCACGCCTATGGCCCACGGATTCCAGCTTTTCCAACTATCATTTATGTTCCAACCGGCTTGGGTTCCAGATTCTTTCCTTTCAACTATAGGCCCAAAGTCTTTGTCAAAACCATCATTTAGCGCACGTTCAACGAACACGCCTAGCATAATAGCCGTATTGTCTGTGATTTTCATTTTTGCGCCATATTCAAATGCCAGCATAAACAGAACATCAGACTCAAATGTTGTTTCTAAGCCTCCACGTCCATAGCTACCAAAACCTTGGAAACGGAGGTCATCAAATGTGTAATCCACTTCGGGGTAATAGCCTTCCACATCCAGTGCCGAATAGCTGGTTTTAGATTCCACAGTTTGAGGAATTCCGATTTTGAAGCCTCCGGAAATATAATAAGCATCACTTGTATAGCGGAGCAGAATCGGGATTTGCAAAGCGGTAGCCGAGCGTATCCTTTCGTAGTTGTAAAAGCGATACTTGAAATCAAGTTCATCGTCTTCGTTATCTATCAAATTTTGGCTTCCTTCATAAGTTGCGCTCATGCGTTTTTTTTCTTTGGACGAATATTCCACTCCAACGGAAAAGCCGAAGTTATTTGAGAACGGATAGGTTGCTGCCGCAATACCGACAACATTGTTCAATCCCATTTCAGAGGCACCAAAGCCATAGTGAATATCGTATTCAAAGCGTGGTTGCGCAAATGCTGCCGCAACGAAAAGAGATAATGCAAAAAAGCAGGTCTTTTTCATTTTGAAGGTCTCCTTATTATATATACGCCCGGATTTTTGCCGATTACACGTTCGCCTTTGGTGTTATAGATTTCCGAATCTTGCGGTACGGCTTTGCCATTTATGCCCAAAACCTGTTTTTGAGTAGCAGGATGAGAATATTTGGCAATACTCGGATAGCCGGAACAAGACCGTACTTCCATGCCATCTTCAGTTTTCATTTTAACAGAATATTGGTGGCTCCCGCTAAATGCCGCTCCATTGACTGGATCAACCGAATAGAATTGGCGTGTTGCGCCTGGTATTGGATCACCATTCATGAACCATTGGAACTCGGTGAAATTTAAACCGTCGTATTCCGGATCTTTGTTTTTAACTACAAGAACATTGTTCCATTTTGTTTTTACTATATAGTCAAAATCAATTGCTCTATTGACTACAAGATTATAATCTACAGGAGGATTGGGTGGATCGAAATTTATCCTTATGGTACTTTTGTTATCGCCATAGTTAGGCAACGGCATGGAAGGATACTCTAAAGTTTGATTTCCGGTTTTACCGTTAATTTCAATATCGGCATCTGCAAAAATTTCTAAGTTTATGCTCCTGTTACAACTGACATCATTGTACCGTATATCACCATCTGTAACTTTTACATCTTTGTCATTGATTTTTATGCCAATAGCTTTTGTCGCTTGAAACTCATAGTATATATACAAGGTTTTACCGAAGTTGTCAATAATCTCAGCAGGTTTGCCATTGACATGCACTTCTATATCGCTATTAAAGACATATCCCTCACTCGCCTGAAGGAAAGCACCGAAAGTATATTGCTCGCCTTCTTTATATTTCCCATCTGTCAAATCCGGATTCGGAGTCCAGTAGGAAGGCGCGTTTAAAGGAAGCATATCAACATATCCTGTTATTACTCTCGGAGAGCCTTTACTCATATCAGCTACCGGAGTGGGTACGGAAATTTGCAGTGGAGATTGCACAGGAATTGGCCCTGTTGCCGACACTGCCAATGGCATTAATGTTACCGCTAAAAGAAACGCCTTAAATGCGGAGAATTTAAATTTATGAACCATATTTAACCTTTCCTATTTTATTGTTCCACCCATTCAATATAGTTATTTTTAATCTGCACCACGGATTATCAACCCTAGGCTTACAGGCTCCCCCTTCAAGCTCAAGTAGCTTTCCAAAAAAAGCCTTGAAGACAAAGGAGTTATGCGCAAATCAAGCATTGTGCCGCCGCTGTGGATACTCTTTTTGCCATAGGAGATAAACAGAATCTTCTTGCGCTCAAATTCCAAGCGATTATCATAGGCATTCCAGCTCCAGAGGGTCTTGCCGTCTTCGCTTTGATTGTATTCGCATATATCGCTGGAGTTGCAACGAAACGTGGCATATTCGCTGTATCTCCTATTCCACTCCCTGTTGAATGCGCAAGTTTGCACAGTCTCTCTATATAAGGCTTCACTTATAACCGGAAGATCCATCTCAATGTCTTTAACCTGTTCCCACACATCCAAAAGAATCAGGTAGGCTTCTATATCACTCGGGCACTGGCCGCTTTCTGCAACGCCCCTGTGAGCGTTGAGCAATTTCATCTGCAGATCTATGGATATAACATCGGGAATTTCGCTTTTCGCAATCTCTTCCAGAATTTTCTTTGGCGGAACAACCTGCGTTTTTCCCGCAGAATCTTTAACAGCATAGCCAATGCTATCCCTGACCTGCTCTATGCACTGCTGAACATGCACTCCGGCCAAGTTTGAACTGCCAGAAACAAAATCCAAGCCTATGACCAGTTCCCAATTCTCTGCGCTGGCCGTTTTTGAAAAATCGCAATAAGACTCCTCTCTTGTGCCGTCTATATAAATAATGTTCACATGCAGTTCCGTGCTCAAATTTTTCTCCTTGCGCAAATTCTCCAAACTCCACAGATCCGGATTGGCCGCAAACAAATCTGCCAAAACCATGTCGCCGTTAAGAGCAGGCAAAAGAGAATCCGCTTTGGAATTTTTTTCTTCCATCAATGGCGAATAGCTTGTTTGAATATTCGGATCTTTAAACAAAACCCTTTTACTCATATCACGCTTAATCATCTGTGGTGTAGCTGCAAACAAAAGCGAGGCAAAAAGGAATACTGCTATGCGGAACATGGAAAGAATTTACTAAATTTACAAGTATGCGTTATATATTCATTCTTCTAGTCTTTGCATCTTTTTCTTTTGCGCAGCCTTTGACTCTCGGCAAGCCCAACGAAGAAAAGGTTCATTCATCTTGGCTTAACATGGGTTTTGGCATTGGAGTTCTTAGCCCAATAGATAAAGATTACAAAGACCAGCGCAAAGCTTTTGTCAATCCTTCCGTTTTGATAGGTATTCAGTTTGCAGAGCTTTCGGCGCTAACCTTTGAATTTGACTTCACCGCTCCGAAAGGCGGGGTTGGCGGATGGGTTGGTTTTGAGCAACAATTTATGCAAGCGCCAATCACACCTTTTGTGGAAGCTCAGCTCGGAGCCAGAAACCCAGGCAAGCAGAATGAGTTCGGCCCTGCCGGCAGTTTGAACGGCGGATTCATATTTTTCAGGGAAAGCCAATTCCGTGTTCGCTTGAAAGGCGGCTATGAAATGATATTCAATGATGACTACAATCACTCTTGGAATGCGGAAGCAGGATTCCTGTTCGCATTCGGCAGAGCAGGATTGAAAGCCATCAAGGTAGATTAGCTAAAAAATTTTCTAACTTTGGATAGCTTCGGAATGTAGCTCAGCCTGGTAGAGTACTTGAATGGGGTTCAAGTGGTCGGTGGTTCGAATCCACTCATTCCGATTAAATCATATATTTCTCTTCCTCTGCCCTCAGCAAAGCCATAAGATCTTCCGGAGAGTTAGCCTTGCCGAATTCAGCGGCTATATCGGCATTCTTGCCCACCAAAAGACAAATTGCGGAGAGTATGGTTAAATGCGGGCCAACAGTGAAATCCGGGCTTATTATCAGGAAGAACAAACTGACCGGTCTGCCATCCAAAGCTTTGAACTCTATGCCCTTTTCCGTAGTTGCTACAACGCAATGGAGTTGCTTAACCGATGCCGTTCTGGTATGAGGAACCGCAACATTACGGCCAATGCCTGTACTCCTGACCTTTTCTCTGGCCAATACCGTAGTGGAAATATCTTCGCAAACCTCGGGGCCAAGCTCATCGGACAAGGCTTGCACCATTTCGCATAAAATACTTTCCGCGTTCGTGCTTTTCGATTGTATTATTATATGATTCTCGGAAAGCTGCTCTGATAAACGAATGATGTTATACATGACGTCAAAGATAGATAATCAAAAAGTCATTGAAACGTCTCTAACACTGTTTTTGCCTTTGCCGCATCTTCGCTTTCCGGTTCGGATGATATTACTTGCTGGAGCTGCTCTCTGCCTTTGTCTTCGCCTATTTTGTTCTTTAAACGCAGACTTCCGCACAAAAGCAATGCATGAAGGGAGAGCTTGCTACCGAGGCTCCCCTCAAGAGCCTGCTCCAAATAACTTATGGCTTGCATAGGCTCGGTTTCCGCACAATCCGTTGCCTTGCGAAGCAATGAATTGCCATCCGGAGGCGTTGCTATTTTAGCAGTTTTAGGAGGGGGTACATATTCTGTTTTTTTGGTTGGCGGCGTTTCAATTTTTGGAGTAGGCGGCGTTTCTGTTTTTTGAGTAGGTTGAGTTTCGAGCTTTGGAGTAGGCGATGTTTCGGGCTTTGGAGTAGGTAAGGGCCCTACTTTTCTTGTTGGTGGAGATGCATCAAGGCGGCTACGAGGCATAGCCTTTAAAGATACCGGCAGAGTTTTGGGGTTTTTCTTACCACCCATAAGATAAACTATTGAAAAAACAAACAGCAACAGCAACGCCGAGGCCGTTCCCAGAGAAGCCAAACCGCCGGATTTCAATTCGGAAACATACTGCTCATCAAGGTCTTTTAGAAATCGATAATATTGAAATTGCGGTTTTTGTTCCTTTGCCTCAATAAAGAACTCCAGTTGCTGCATCCAATTCCTAAATTGTATTGAATACTCATCGCACGCCCGAGGATCATCGATGCAACTGCTTTGTTTTTCCCAGTCCGTAAATGCAGCCTTGGCACCGACTCTGGTTTTGTCAAATATTTTGTATTGCCTATCCGTATAGAAAAACAACGTTACGGCTGCTGCAACCAATGTCACAGTGAACGCCGCAAAGAATACACGAAGGAAATTTACCATACTTGGGTAAAGTAGTAAAAAGAAATCAGGTTTTCGGGCGAGAGTTCTTCTGCCCTTGTGTTCTCGCTGAGGTTCATCTTCTTCAATACGGAAAGAACCTTTTCCTTATCATAACGCCCTGAGAGCGAATTGGCAATGGTTTTTCTCTTTTGCGAAAACGCAGCCCGAACAAAAGCGAAGAATTCTTCTTCCGTGCATAAAGGTTTTTCTAAAGGTTCCAAAAAGACGGTTGCGCTATTAACTTTTGGCCTAGGCTTAAAATGTTCCGGGCCTATATGCCTGACTATGCGAGTTTTGGCGTAGCAGGCGCAAAATACCGAAAAGCTTCCGCAGTTTTTTGCGGTTATTCTCTCTGCTACCTCCAATTGAGTCATAAACATGCAACCCTTTGTTTTTGCTATAAACGGCAATATATGCGAAATTATGGCCGTTGCCATGTTGTATGGCAAATTGCCGACGATCCAGGAGAAAGGATGCTCGTTAAGCCAGGATTCAATATCAAACTGCAAAAAGTTTTTATGCACAAGATTGAAGTTCTTGTTGTTTTTGAATTTTTCCTGTAACTTAGGAATGCAAAAATTGTCTATTTCAACGGCAACCAAGCTTGAACATTTGTGCAGTAGCCACTCGGTCAAAGCCCCGTGCCCCGGACCTATTTCCAAGATTTCGTCCTGCGCAGAACAGGGCAAATCCTCGGCAATCTTCTTGGACATCTCCTGATCCAGAAAATTTTGCCCGAATTTACGGTGAGTTTGGACATTGTGCATTATGGAAAAGTACAATTTTCTATATTATAAGTTTTTTTTCACGGGATAGATATATTATGGACCGTACAAAACATTTGCTTCGCCTATATGACTGGAATGCAGAGCGCATTCTGGAAACCATCAACATTGCCATTCGCTTGAAAGAAGAGGTAAAAAGCGGCGTATATTCAAATCGTTTTGCCGGCAGAACTATCGGGATGTTCTTTGAAAAACCATCGCTAAGAACCATCACCACATTTCAAGTTGGAATGCACCAACTGGGCGGAATGCCTGTACTGCTGGATCAAAAGAACATAGGCATAAACAAAAGAGAAAGTGTCCAGGATATAGCTCGTTGCATTTCACGCTGGGTGAACGGGCTTGTTGTACGCTGCTTTACGCAGAGCCTGGTGGAGCAATTTGCCGAGCATGGCAGCATTCCGGTTATAAACGCCCTTTCAGATGACTATCACCCATGCCAAGCCCTAGCCTTGGGGCAAACCATGATTGAGCAGTTCGGCGCAAATTTACGCGGAAAAACCATCGCTTTTATAGGGGACGGCAATAACGTGGCAAATTCCTTAATGGCATTATCCGCCAAACTGGGAATGAATTTCACGCTTGCATGCCCAAAAGGTTTTGAGCAGAAAAAGAAGGAAATTGATGAATGCCAGCCAGACTTCGCAAAGAGCGGCGGCAAATACAGAGTGTTCAACGACCCCAAAGAAGCCGTAAAAGATGCGGATATTCTTTACAGCGATGTATGGGTTAGCATGGGGCAAGAAGAGCATAAAACCGAAAAGCAATCCCACTTTTTGCCGTTCCAAATCAACGACGAACTGCTGAAACTGGCCCCTGCGCATTGCAAAGTTACGCACTGCCTGCCCGCAAACAGAGGCGAAGAAATAACAGACTCCGTGATGGATAACATGCAAGTGAACCTCTGCTACGAAGAAGCGGAAAACCGCCTGCATGCGCAAAAAGCCATATTATGGCAATTACTTCATTAAGTTGTACAGCGCAACTACTTCATTAGCATTGAGCCTCGGCTCAAATCTATAAAGGTAATGTAAAGGAACAAGGCCACAAAGAACATCAAGGCTCCCTTTTGAATGCGAGCTTGATTATCTTGGGAAATAGGCTTGCCACGCAACTTTTCAATCAGCAAAAACAGAAGAACTCCGCCATCCGTTATGGCTAAGGGCAGCAAATTCATAACTCCCAAATTTATGCTTATCAATGCGAGCAAAAACACCGCTTTCTGCAAGTTCTCAAGCCACACAAGGCCTATAACCTGAACAATGCCAACCGGGCCGCTCATCGCTCTCAGCTTAACCTCACCCTGAATAATGCGAGAAATATACCTGAACACCGCCGTTCCCATGGTATAACTCCTCTTTGCAGCCATCACAAGAGCCGTACCCAGAGGCTGGGGAACAACCTGCAACTCATCAAACTGCGCAAGGCCCATTTGAATTCCCACCAAATAACGCTCAGCATCTTTATTCCACAGCGGAGTCATTGCAGCACGCAATGTATCGCCTTCACGCAAAAACACAACCTCAACTTCCCTCCCCTCAGACGCAGAAATTATGTTTATCATATCTTGAAAATAACCCATCACATAGCCGTTAACACTCAGAATAGTATCGTTTTGCATAATCCCGGCCAAGCCCGCAGGAGAATCTTTTGAAGGATCTGTTGCAACAAAAACTCTATGCCTGGGATGAATGCCGGCAGTGCCAATACCCAAATCTCCAAGCTCACGGGGAGTCAAAGTAACAGTTTTTCTGCCATCTCTTGTTCCCATTTCCAAAGAGAGATTTCTGCCTATGCTTATTCCCATTTCTTCACGCAGTTTTTCCCAGCCGTTCACGTTATTGCCGTCTATGGTAAAAATAGTATCACCGCCCACAATGCCGGCTTCTGCCGCCGCAGAATTTGGTTCCACAATGCCAACCACAAGCTTATCGGAAATAGGCTCCGGGTTGCCGATCATATAAATGCCGGTGAGCAAAAAATATGCGAAAATCACATTGAATGCCGGCCCTGCAAAAGCTATCAAAGCACGTTTCCAAATCGGTTGCACATGAAAATCATCTGCCCTGTTATCACGAACCTGTTCGGGATTTTCACCCGCCATCGCAACATAGCCGCCAAAGGGAATTGCAGAGATGCAATAATCGGTTCCGTTTCTGTTAATCTTCAAAAGTTTTTTTCCAAACCCAATTGAAAAAGTGAGAACCCTAACTCCGCAATACTTCGCCGCTAAAAAATGCCCGAGCTCGTGTATAAAAACAAGCAAGCTTAGCCCCAAAAGCCCCAAAATTATTTGAACAATCCAGTAGATATTCATGCTAAAGTCCGCACTTGCAGTTTTCGCCGTTCTTCAGCTTTTCAAGCGCTCTTTCTTTTGCCAAAGCCTCACGCTGCTTATAGGTT
>JGI24695J34938_10002421_pt1 | contig 14316 bp, 14 predicted proteins | sample TergutCo191P3_FD_34938 | JGI IMG/M metagenome (IMG submission 34938) | reverse complement strand
GTAATTTTTTTGGTGTCGTAATAATCGCCTGTGTTGTAAATTGTGCCTCCAAGAAAATTTGCAATCACCTTTGCGGCTTTCTCGCGTGTGATGCCTGTAAATTCAATCTCAATACCAAATTTGTGATTGAACATTTTTTGCCCCCTTTTGTGGTTTTGCCCTGTATTTTCAAGGCTTGGTGCGCCCTTGCAAGACCATGTTACCTCTGTCGGCGGCATCAATCCACAGGATAGTTAGGGCAGAAAATCACTTAAATGGAGCGGTTTTTTGGGCATGAAAAAGGCGCAGACTATTATGCTACGCCTTTGGTTATATATTTGGCTGTGTCGCGCACGTTTGGGGTTTTATCGGCTGGCGCGGCATACGCCGGGGTTTCATCCGAAGGGATAGTTTCCGGCGCAGGTGCGGCTTCTGTGACCGCTCTCTCCGGCACACCATACCGCCACGCGCCGTTTCCGCTGAGTGGTTTTGTTAAGAGTTGGCGTATTCTGCTGTACTCGCCTCCAATTAAACCAAGTCCTATTAACCAAACTCTAAGTGTAAAGCGTTCGTTTTCAAAATGTGCTTGTGGTTTGGCGGTTACGCGCTTTTTTTCCTTGGCTGTTTCGCATAATGCGCTGATAAATTGCGAGTATGCCATCATGTCGTTTGCGTGTTCGGCTCTAAACCAAGGGAATTCGATGCCCGTTTCCAAAACCCTTATGGGTATAGACTCCACACCGAGTGCTTTTTCGATGAGCGGCTCTTTGGCGATTACCATTTTGCAAAGGTTGTCGATTGCCTCCGGCGTAAAACCATCCAGTGGCATGGTGATGGAAATGGTGTCCGTTTCGGCTTCCGGTGCATCTTCTTCGTCTGATGTGCCGACCAGCGACACAAAGCCGCGTTCGGCAAGCTGTGCGAAAAGCCCTTCATCGTATGCGCCAAATAATGTGCCGTGCCTGTCGATAATGTAATCGCCTATTTGGTATTTGAAACCCGGCGCACCAAGATATTTTGAAGGAATGTTCAAAAATTCGCTTATTGCGCCAACCAAAGCCTTTCTGTCTTGCCCTGTTACTCCAAATTGATATTCACCCATTTTATTTGCCCCCTGTTTTTTATTCCGCGCCGTTTTCCTTCGCGGTATAGACAGGATACCTCTGTCGGGGAACAGTAGCAATAAACAGATGATGGACGAAAATCAGAAGAGTTGGAAATTNCGTTCCTTCATTATANATACAAGCTATTGGGGAGGCAAAANAAACATTCAAAGTGCGTATTTTGCTATTCTGCGGAAAATTGGTCTTTCCCTACGCCACAAAGTGGACAAACAAAGTCATCGGGGACATTTTCCCATTTTGTGCCGGGGGATATTCCGTGGTCGGAAGCACCATCAGCTTCATCGTAAACCCAACCACATACATCGCATACATATTTCATCGTAACACACCCTTCGTAAATAATTATTTTATCATTGCCAAATTTGTGCTTGGGTATGCCAAATATATGCGTTTATTATTGCTCCGCTAATTCAACATCTGCGCTAAAATTGTCCTCAAAGAATCCACTTCGCATTAATTGGACATTTTGATACATCTCGTATTCTGTCATAACATCCAATTCGGACAAATCAACGACAATATCAGATACATCAATTTCTTTTATGTGAAACATATCTGCTATTTTAAACAGTGGATATGGACTGTCCATGTCATTCCCTTTATTTTTACGATATTTCTCCACTGCCTCCAAATACTCCGGCTTTGGTGATGATAAATCGGGAAACTTCATTATTATTGGTTTTTTATTGCTATTTGACATTAGAGTAGCCTCCCACAAAAATTATCAGCACAGGGTTTTTATTCCTGTGCCGCTGTTGGTATAATTATATTTCATGGTACGCAGTTTTATTTCCATCACGAAGCAAAAACACACCTTTATCGGATTTAGCTTGAGCAATAAACCGTTTGACAATAACATCACAATACACACAGTCTAATTCCATTGAATACCCGACACGCTCGGTTTGTTCGCAAGCAAGAATTGTTGTTCCCGACCCACCAAACATATCCAACACGGCATCTTCTTTGCGAGAAGAATTTGTAATTGCCCTGCCGACCAGCGCGATGGGTTTCATGGTGGGATGTTCATCACTTTTTTTCGGACGGTCAAATTGCCAAACATCGGATTGTTGCCTATCTTCCAACGGACACAACCTTTTGTCACCATTTAACCAACCATAAAAAATTGGCTCAAATTGGGTGTGATAGTCTTTTCTGGAAAGCACCAGCGAGTCTTTGTACCAAATAATTGTGGATGACCAATGCACACCACTATCCTCCAGCGCGAGGTGCAAATTTCCCCATTCCTGTGCTGACATAACAGCCCCTACAAAAAACAGTGCATACCGAGAAACCCAGTGTTTATGCGGGTTAGCGGGTACGCAAAAATTCATTTTTACAGTCATAAAAGGGTATAACAGCGGCATAGACATAATAATAGACGGCGCATAAAATGCCGAAATATGGAATTTTGCCCTTTAAGGACTGGAAAAAGCTATACAGCCTTGAAACTTCAAAAAAGGCTTGTATGTTAAAAAATGGATTTCCAAGAATAGGATAAGCCTCTCCGTCAATAAAATAATTTGACAGGGGGCTTTTATTATGGAAACGGCAATTTATGGCAGAGTTTCGACTGAAGAACAAGCACAAGAGGGGTATTCAATCCGGGGGCAGGTGGAAAAGTTAAAATCATACATTAGTGCCAAAGGTTGGTCTATCTATGACGTATATCTTGACGAGGGCATTTCCGGCAAGAATATAACCGAGCGTCCAGCCATAAACCGTATGATTGAGGATATAAAAGCCGGGCATATAAAAAATGTCCTTATCTTCAAACTTGACCGCCTTACACGTTCCGTTGCGGATTTGGTTTATCTCATTGACCTATTCAAAAATTATGGTTGCGCGTTTAACTCATTGTCTGAAAGTATAGACACTTCCACAGCGTCCGGGCGTATGTTTATAAAGATAATCGGCATATTTGCGGAATTTGAACGTGAAAACATTGGGGAGCGTGTGAGGTTAGGCAAGGAACGCAAAGCAAAAGAGGGTTTTACAACCGCTTGCGCGACTATAAGTTATGGTTATGACCGCGCCAAAGGCGAAAAGGTACAAACGATAAATGAAGAAGAAGCAATAACAGTACGCCGGGTTTTTGACTTGTATGTTACTAATAATATGTCATTAAACGGCATAGCCAAAGAATTAAATAAGGATAAAATACCCACAAAGCAAGGAACTTTTTGGAACTCCGGCACGGTTGTAACCTTGTTAAAAAATCCCAACTATATGGGAAATGTACGTTACAGCATGGATAACCGGGAGCGATATTTTGAAGCAGAGGGCAAACATGAAGCAATAATAAGCCCGGAACTATTTAACGAAGCGCAAACCCTCTTAGAGAAAAACAAACGAGCAACACCCACAAAAAGAGGGTTAGAACGTAATTATTATGTGGGGTTAGTTTATTGCGCGTTATGTGGGCGAAAATTAAAGCCGCATATGGCAGTAAGCCGCACAGGGAAAACAGAATACAGCTATGTTTGCGCGGGTAGAGTGCCGGGGGCGTGTGTTGCTAAAATGGTATCATCACGCAAAATAGAAACCGCAGTATTTGAATACATTACAAATTTCCCCGATATTGTACCCGATACCGAAAAAGAAGAAAAGGAAAAACAAGCGGCGGCGGCGCGTATTGAGGAAATGCGCGACAAAATAACCACAATAGACGCTAAAGAAAAAGAAATGTTAGATTCTTACATTGAAGATAACGCTTCACTTGTTGAATATCGAAGTGTTAAAAAATTGTTAGATGAAGAAAGGAGGAAACTATTACAGGAAATCGAAACACTATCACCGCCGGAAGAAAACGCAACAGACCCAAAAACAAAAGCTGAAATTATTTTGACTTTTACAAAGTCATGGAACAACTACACCGACACAGAAAAGCGGCAATTTTTATTAAAGCACATAAGCAAAATAGAAATCATAAACAAACCGATAAAAGACAGGAACGAGGGAAAATGTGAAGTGCAAAATATCGAATTTAATTTATAGGGGGCGTTTATGATACGCAATTTTGACTTGTTTTGTTCGGATAAATGCGGCGAACCGCTAAACAAAATTTACAAAGAAAAACGGACGATAACAAGCACAAGCGAATTAAAAGCCGCCGTCACATTCGACCATGTGGCGGCGGCATATAAAAAGAACATGAGAAAAAACGAAAATTACATACAATCGAATTGCGTTATGTTTGACGTAGACAACACGGAAACCGACACGCCGGGGGAATGGGTAACAAGTGAAATATTACGCGCCGACTTCCCGGACGTAGAGTATTTTACAGTAACAAGCCGTAACCATATGAAAGAAAAAGACGGCAAAACACCAAGACCAAAATTCCATGTATATTTTCCGATTGTTACCATAACAGAGGTTGCGGAATATACAGCGTTAAAAAAACGCACAAAAGAACTTTTTACATACTTTGATAAATACGCCGCAGATACAGCGCGTTTCTTTTTTGGCAACCCAAGCGCGGAAATACAGCATTTTGAGGGTAATTCTTTTTTGGCGGAATACATTAAAAGCCTTGCGGATATTGAAATTCCGGCGGAAATAGAAGCGGTTACACAGCCCGAAAACATACCCGCGCCGCAACCACAGCCGGACACCGCCGCACTCATCCAGACCGGGCAAGAAAACCCGCCGCCGATAACAACCGCGCCGGGGGAAATTCCGGCGGGGCAACGCAACAGCGAAATGTCAAAATTTGCCTTCACAATGTTAATCAAATACGGCGATTGTGAAAAATCCCGGCGTGAATATGTGGAGTATTCAAAAAAGTGTAATCCACCGCTTGACGCTAAAGAATTACAGGTTATTTGGGAAAGAGCGGTTACAGCCTATTTACAAAAAATAGCGGGTAGACCGGGTTATATACCGCCGAAAGAATACGCAAAGTGGAAAGAGATACAGCCGATAGAAACGATAACGCCGCCGCCGTTCCCTTTTGCGGCGTTCCCGGCTACATTATCGGAATTTACTAAAAGCATATCAGAATACACGCAAACCGCGCCGGAAATGTCATGTGTTTTAGTTTTGGGAGCGTTGGGGGCAGTATTTCAAAAGAAATATAAAGTACAATCCATAAATAAAAATTTTGAGCAACTTTCTATATACGCCGTTGCAATAAGCCCACCGGCAGAGCGGAAAAGTGAGGTTATACGCTATATAATTTCACCTTTTCATAAATTCCAAACGGTTCACAATTCCGAACTAAAAGAAGAACTAACAGAAAACGAAGTAAAACGCAAAGAAATAAAAGCGGCATTACACCGCGCCGAAACTAAACTTGACGATACACCCGAAAAACGCAAAAAATTACATGACGCACAAAAGGCAAATGATGAATTTGAAGAAGTACACCCTTTAACCCTTATTGCAGATGATACAACTACAGAAGCGTTAATAACCTTATTAGCGCGGAATGGTGAAAGAATGTTTATTGCGAGTGGTGAGGGCGGTTTATTCTCTAATATGAAAGGGCGATACAGGCAGGGCGGGGATGATATAGAAATCTACTTGAAAGGGCATAGCGGCGATTATATAAGCGTACACCGCAAAAGCCGCGAAACCGAAGTATTACAATCCCCGGCGTTATCAATGTCAATATGCGTACAGCCTTTTATAATTGATAACGTGTTACTTGATGAAGAAAACACCGGGAAAGGTTTAACCGGGCGTATAATCTTTGCATATCCCGCCGCCAGAGCAGGAACGCGCAAAGCAATAAGCGACACGCCGCCAATTCATAAAACATATGACAAGGCTATATTTTACGCATTACAAAAGACAATAGCAATGGAAGAAACAAAAACTATCATTTTTTCAAATGAAGCGGCAAAATACGCAGAGGAATATTTTTACATTCCCGAAACACGAATTGAGGACGGTTTTGACCGCGCCAAGTCATGGAACGGTAAAACATTCGGATTGTCTATAAGAATAGCGGCGTTATTTCATGCGTTCCAATGTTTTGAGGACGGCAAAGAACCCGACGAAATACCCATAAGCATACAAACCATGAAGAACGCCGCCGAGGTTACAGAGTGTTTAGCGATACACGCCGAGAAAGTTTTTGCAGGGGATGACCAAAGAACCAACAACACACTATATTTAATAAAGCGTATTAAAAGATACGGACAACAGCAAATAGCAAAACAAAAAATGTGGCAGGGAGTGAAATCGAAATTTAGGGCAACAGAGCGACTTGATGAAATACTCCAGTATATGGAAGAACGCGGATATATACGGATTGAGAAAGTATCAACCGGGGGCAGACCCGCCGACTATATAAAAGTTAATCCGGCGTTGCTTGATGAAAACTCTAAATATTGATAACATACCGAAAATGCACCATTTTTACAAAGCTAAAATCACGATTTTGTAAAAGTCAATTTTCAAGTGCATTTTCGGTACAATTTCACGGTATGACAAAGGCGGTTTATTCTATGTTTCAATGAACAAGCCGCAAAGAAACCGCTAATATAAAGGTTTTGCAGTACAGCAAGCAAAAGCAAACATAAGCGAAAAAACCTAAAAGCCAAAAACGCCTTTTTTCTAAAATGTAGTGCATTTTTGGGGAAATAGACAAGAGATAACGCACTAAAAACGCCGATATTACAAAAGATATTTATACAGCCTTGCAATTTTCTATACTTGTATCACAATTTATTAAATGTACTGAAATGCAGATTTTTTACAATGGCGAAAATTCGCGGTTGTAAAATGGTGCATTTACGGTGCATTTTTTTAGTTATATTCACGGCAACACAGGCATATAGTTATATAAAACAGGGGATTTATAAGGCATTGCAAACGTAAAAATTAAAGAATACAAAGACAAGCAAAACACGGTACATAGGACAAATACAGACAAGCGAAAAACAGGCACATTATACACAAAAAATTCAAAAATGGCTTTTAGGTTTATTTTCTTTACTATTTTCCGGGCAGGGGGTGAGTGATTGAACTTTATAACAAAGCTATTCAAGCCCAAAGAAACGCCGCCGCCGGGTAAGCGGGTAGAAATCCCGATATATAGCGGCTTTTCACCATTTAGCGGCGCGGCATATGATAACGCTATTTTCCGGGGAGCGGTTGACACAATAGCCAAACACGCCGCAAAGCTAAAACCGTACACCATGCCAACAATACAGCGGCTTGACAGGGTTTTACAGATAGAACCAAACCCATATATAAGCGCATACGATTTACTGTACAAAGCCGCAACCGCTTATTTTTGCGATAATAACGCCTTTATTCTCATACACCGGGATAATAACGATAATGTAACCGCGCTTTATAATTTAACCCCGGCAAGCGTTGAATTTTTACAAGACAGCGAAAACGGCGGGGACTTGTATTGTAAATTTACATTCAAAGACGGCGTAAATGTGATTATTCCCTATGCAGATATTATACATTTACGGCGGCATTTTGCAAAAAATGAACTTTTGGGAGCTGATAACGCCGCACTATTCCCGGCATTGGAAACAGCACACGCACAAACCGAGGGCATAAAGGCAACTATACAAAACGGCGTAACAATTCGCGGCGTTTTGCAGTTTACCGGGATTATGAAAGACGAAAAGTTAAAAGAGCAAAAAGAGTATTTTGTCAAAGAATACTTACAGCTAAGCAATTCCGGCGGCGTTATTGCCCTTGATGAAAAAATGAATTATACGCCGATAACGACAAACAGCGTAACAATAGACCCGGCACAACTAACAGCGGTACAAAGTCAAATATACTCATATTTGAACATATCCGCAAAAATGGTTAGCGGGGAATATTCCGAGGATGATTTTGCGGCATTTTATGAAAGTGTAATTGAGCCGTTAGCCTTGCAAATGAGTCTTGAATATACACGCAAGATATTTACACCGAGGGAAAGAGCATTTAAGCGTGAAATTATTTTTGGCGGGGAACGGTTAGAATTTGCAAGCGCGAAAACGCGAATTTCCATGTTAAAAGAATTGTTACCCTATGGACTTCTAACAATAAACGAAAGCCGCAAAATTTTATCATTGCCGGAATTGCCGGACGGTGACAAACGCCTGCAAAGCCTTAATTTTGTAAACGCCGCAAAAGCAGATGAATACCAAGAAGTGGAAAGCGAGGAAAACGATAATGCAAACGCGAATTTGTGAAGTGAGGGCAACAGAAACGCCGCTAATTATTGAGGGTTTAGCGATACCATACGAAACACCCGCCGAAATACACGGTTATACCGAAATAGTGAGGGCGGGGGCGTTGGACGGCGTTAATTTAGATGATATTTTGCTATGTTGTAACCATAATATGGCAGATGTGCCGTTGGCGCGTTCCCCAAAAACTATGCAACTAACAATAAGCGGCGCGGGTTTAGAGTTTAAGGCAACTTTACCCGATACAGAGCAAGGGCGGGAAGTGTATACAGCCGTTAAGCGTGGGGATTTAACAAAAATGTCTTTTGCCTTTTCGGTTGCAGAAAACGGCGAAACATTCGAGAACAACACACGCACCATAACCAAAATAGAGCGGATATTTGAAATAAGCCCGGTAAATTTCCCGGCGTACAATGATACAGCGGTTTTTGCACGAAATAAAAACGAAAAAGGAGAGAACGCAATGCAGAATTTTAACCCGGTAACAGGCGCGGCGGCGGCGTTTGACGAAAGAAACAGCGCGGATATTACAGGCGCGGAATATAAAAGCGCGTTTTTCAAGTCTATGTTGGGGCAACAGCTAACAGCCACAGAAACCCGCGCATTTAACGCCGTAAAAGCTGAAAAACGCGCAGACGCTTTTAATACTCTTACAAATTCGGCGGCGGTTGTGCCAGACGCTACATTAAACGAGATTATAAGAAAGGCGCGTACAATCGGCGGGTTATTTTCTGAAATACGATTATTTACAATCCCCTCTAATGTAACCGTTCCTATAGGCACACCAACAGGCGCGGCGGCGTGGCATATTGAGGGTATGCCAGTAGACAGGGAAAAAGCAAACGTAAACCCGGTTAATTTTGCGGGGTATGAACTGTTAAAAATCTTTTCTTTATCGGTTGCGGCGAAACGTATGAGCGTTGCGGCGTTCGAGCGGTACATAACAGAGGAATTGACCGATAGCATACACGCCGCTATAAATGACGCAATATTAAACGGTACAGGAACAGGACAGCCGACCGGGTTATTATCCGGCATTACATGGGATGAAACAAACAGCATAGACAGTACAGCATTTAGCGGGGATGATATTTTAACCCTTATGTCTATGCTTGCGCGTGGGTACGGAAACGGCGCGAAATTCGCAATGTCAAGCCATACACTTTTTAACCGGGTACACAAAACAAAGAACGCAAACGGCGATTATATTTTTACCATAGATAACCAAAACGACAATATTGTACGCCTTTTTGGTTATCCGATTGTAATTGATGATTTTATCCCAGATGATACCATATTATTTGGAAATTTCAAATATTACGGCGTAAATATCCCGGAGGGTATAGCGGTTGAGGTATCGAGGGAAAGCGGCTTTACAAGCGGTTTAATTGATTATAGAGCAATGGCGGTTGCGGATGGGAAGCCCCTTGTAAATGAAGCGTTTACAAAGCTAACCATTACAGCAACCCCGACACCATGAGCGGCGGCATATTCACCATAGACGAAGCGCGGGAAATATTACGCATAGACGGTACAGACAACGACCCGCAAATAATTGCACTTGTCGAAGCTATACCCGCATATTTAGAGATAACAGCCGGGTACACGGCAACCGGGGCATATTCACCGCTTGCAAAGACGGCAGCGCGGTTTATTCTGCAATTATGGTATTTTGGAGAAAACAGCGACACCGACAAATTAAAGCGGGTAATTGATAACTTACTAAAGGCGTTATCTTATGAATGATAAATTTTACAATAGTCAAAAATGGCGGCGGGTATCTAAAGCGTTTCTAAAATCCCGGTTATATGTTTGCGAGCGTTGCGGCGGCGTTGGTGAGATTGCACACCACAAAATAAGGCTTGACCGCTTTAATGTGCGAAACCCGGAAATAGCCCTAAATATGGATAATCTGGAATGTTTATGTTGGGCGTGTCACAACAGCGAACACGGCGCGGCGGGAAGTGCAACAGCGGCGGGGGTATCTTTTGACAGCGCGGGTAATGTCATATACTCCCCCCTTATCCCGCCAAAATAAAACATTAAACAACACCGGGCAGGGGGTGTACTTTTCCTCTCCCTGAATTTTCTAAAACTTTTATAAGACATGAACAAGGATAGGGGGTACTACACCATGAGAAAGAGCAAAGACCAAGTAAGGTTAGAGCATTTACTAACACTTATCCCCGAAGAAAAACAAACAGCCGGGGAATATCTTATTGACGAAATTCTTTTTCTAAAGAAACCGTTAAGGGATTGTAAAAAGAAACTGGAAACCGACAGTAGCGAGGTACGCAATTATGATACCCTCTGTAAGCGTTATTCCGCGCTTATAAAGCAATTAACCGACCTACTACCCAAGAAGCCACCGCAAAGCGATTTAGACGAATTAACGGCGTTTATACAGAGTGCTGATAAATGACAGGGGGTTAGTAGTGCATGAGTTATATACAAGAATATAACACGCTTATTCAAGCCGGAGAAATCCCGGCTTGCAAGCGTTTATTGCGTGTGTACAATAACCTAACCAATAATATAAATAACAAAATTTTTATCCTTAACCCCGATAAAAGCCGCCGCGCCGTGGAATTTATAGAGCGATTTTGTAAGCATAGCAAGGGGGAATGGGCGGGGCAACCGATACAATTAGAGTTATTCCAAAAAGCCGTTATTGAAGCTATTTTCGGCGTTATAGACCCGGTTACTGGCTTGCGGCAGTTTAGGGAATGTTTCTTTTTGGTGGGAAGAAAAAACGGAAAAAGTACGTTGCTTGCGGGCATTGCTTTATACATGATGTTAGCAGATAACGAGGGCGGCGCGGAGATATACAGCACCGCCACAAAATACGCACAGGCGCGGCTTATTTTTGATGAAGTACATAGCATGGTAAAACAATCCCCACAGTTAAAAAAGCACGTTAAAAAGCGTAAAATGGACTTATTCCATGAAGCTACATTTAGCAAAATACAACCCCTTGCGCGTAATTCTGATACATTGGACGGACTTAATGCACATCTTGTTATTATGGACGAACTACACGGCGTAAGGGATAGAAATTTATATGAAGTAATGAAACAATCACAGGCGGCGCGGCGGCAACCGCTTTTAATTATGATAACCACAGCCGGAACGGTACGCGAGTGTATTTTTGATGATATGTATAAATACGCTTGCGATATAGCAGACGGCGTATATACTGATGATAGCTTTTTACCGATTATTTACGAGTTAGACAACCGGGAAGAATGGCAGAACCCGGCGGCGTGGATGAAAGCTAACCCGGCGTTGGGAAGTATAAAAAAGATTGATGATATACAATTCAAAGTAACACGCGCAAAGAATAACCCCGCCGATTTAACCGGGATTTTAACAAAGGATTTTAATATCCGGGAAACCTCTAAAACGGCGTGGTTATCGTATGACGATATAAACAATGAGGAAGAATTTTACATACAAGATTTTGACGGCGTTTTTGCAATCGGCGGCGCGGATTTGTCTATCACTACAGATTTAACTTGCGCGACCTTGTTAATGATGAAGCCGGGGGCAGATAAAAAATACATATCACAAATGTATTGGTTGCCCTCTGATAATCTACATGACCGAATAAAGATAGATAAAATCCCATACGATAAATGGTATGACCGGGGCTTATTGCGGTTATGTGAGGGTAATTGTATCAATTATTCAGATGTTACAGCGTGGTTTGTAGAAATGGTTAAGGGGGCGGGGTTATCGGTTGCGTGGGTTTACTATGACAGTTACAGCGCAAAATATTGGGTGCAAGAAATGACCGCCGAGGGGTTTAGAATGGAACGGTGCATACAGGGTGCTAAAACCTTATCACTCCCCATGCAGATGTTAGGGGTAGACTTGCAAGCCAAAAGAGTAAACTACAACAATAACCCGGTTTTGAAATGGTGCTTGACGAATACAGGCATACAGACCGATAGAAACGGAAATATAGTACCAGTTAAGAACCAGTCACCAAAACAGCGCATAGACGGTACAGCAAGTTTATTAAATGCCTATGTGGGATTGTATGAGCATTACGCAGAATATACGGCGGCATTATGATTATATTTCTTTTTTGGCGGGAAAGGGCGGGAAGTATGCGAAACTTGAAAGATAAAAAAATAACCCTCTACAGGAAAGAACGCACGAAAGATAGCGCGGGTTTTGGCGTAGATAATTACAAGCCTATCCATGAGGGTAAATTGTGGGCGTATGTACGCCAGTTATCGGCGGGGGAGTTTTACAGCGCAAAAGCCGTACAACAGAAAGAGGAAATGCTTTTTACCATAAATTGGCGCAATGACATAAACGCCGCCGATACGGTTATCGAATACAGGGGCATACTTTACGATATAACGAGGGTGGACACGTTCGAGGGGTACAAAGAAGATTTGAAAATATACGCCGCCGCGATTGCTTCACAGCCGGGAACGGTTAAGGAGTGGCAGGGATGAACCCTGTCATTTTTTGCTTGCTTTTTTGGACAGGTTTTGGTATAATATAGCATGGTGAGGTTGGATAAATTCACTTGAAAATTTTTGAGGAAAATCATGGGGGTATTATCATGATTAGAGATGCTATGCGCGAATTTTATGAATATTATTATTCATCTCCCGACTTCAAAATGTGGAGAGATGAATTTGTTAGCGAAATATATGCTTGCTTAACGTCAAATATTGGGATTAGAGAAGATTTGATAGTTACAGAATTATGCGATGTTATGTCAAGAAAACAATTTAGGGGCTTGCGGATAGAAAGCAGAAAAACGCATAGTAGAAGTACATCCGGCGTTCAGTTTGACTATATTGGCAAACAGACAGTTAAAGAACTTGCAGATATGGTTATTGTGTCAATCGTCACATTTAATCGTGAAATTCTTTTTTTGAAAACTGCATTTGTCCAAAACAAAAAAGCACCCAAAGATAATAAAATATCGACATGGGGCATAGACCAAAAGCAACTGTTTTTATTGAAAAATTTTCCAAAATTTGCAGGTGTTTCTGGAATTTTCAACAATGAAAAAGTTTCTTCTATTTTTAATAAAGGGAAAATTTCTTTTTTGAATTTATCAAACACCTTAGGGAATTTTGGATTATTTGACACAAATGGAGAAATGATATTTTTAACGGCGAAAAATACATTTTGCAATCAAAATGCAAGTGGTAACATATCTTTTGACAGTATACGAAATGCCGCCGCATTTTCAGCACCAGCAGCAAATTATTATCACAGCTACCATAATAATTGCCGTAGATGTTACAAAGATTGTTTTGATGATTACATGGGATACTTTACATCACTTTCCAACCTTGACTATATGCCTTTCTTTAACAATTACAGTTATGCTTTAGATGTTCACGAGGTTGTAAAAGACCTAACATTTTTTAACATTGGCGAACCCTCAAGCATATTAGGAAAAGTGATAGATGAAAAATTGTATAATTTTACTGGTTATTTATTGTTTTCTGCGTTTGGGCATAAACTAAACGAAAATCATTTCAACTATAATGAAAATACTAATGATTTTTGGGAAGGTGGTATAAACATAATACTCAATCATTTGGAGTTAAGCAAACAATACTATGGTTAAATAAGTGCAAAATGGTAAATTAACACTACAAAACCGCGCCGCAAAGGTTACAATTTCCGTTAGCTTTTGGCGCGGTTTTGGTGTAAAATAGAAAACAGGCGGGGAGAGCCGCCTATTCTTAATTGCGTATACATATGTGTTTTGCAGGGGTTATCATTACGCAGTAGAGCATCGCCCCCGGCAAGCAAACCGAAGCCGCAGATTTGAACACTGTACGCAAAAACTCCCCAAAATCTGCCTTGGACATATTATCGTTTTTGATGTTTCTGCGCTTCCAACTCGGATGCTCAGTGCCTCCATAATTTACATTCCACGGTGGGTCGGTAAATATCATGTGTGCCTTTCTGCCATCCATAAGTTTGGCAACTGCGCCAATATCCGTGGAATCGCCGCACATTAGGCGATGCTTTCCAAGTATCCAAATATCCCCCGGCTTGGTTAGCGGCTCGGCTTC
>JGI24695J34938_10002420_pt1 | contig 14317 bp, 9 predicted proteins | sample TergutCo191P3_FD_34938 | JGI IMG/M metagenome (IMG submission 34938) | reverse complement strand
TCAACGAGTACAGGAAGTACTTTTCTCTTGCCGAAGCAGCCAGAAAGGCTGTATTATACTGTATTGAGCACAATGTATTAAAACCATTCCTTGAGGAACACAGTTCGGAGGTTGTGAACATGCTTTACGGAGACGTCACTGTAGAAGAGATCGCTGACATTCGAGCCAGGGAGGCTCTTGAGATAGGCATGGAAAGAGGACGGGAAGAAGGTACTATAGAAAACGCAAAATACGTTGTTTCATTAATCGATCAAGGACTTTCTCTTGATGAAATAAAACAACACCTGACTCAAACTGCAAATAATTAGTAAAGAGAAAACCTTTGCACAGAGGCGAAAGCGGAAAACACTGTCGGCGTCTATGTTGGCTAATTAAAATCACTCCACACCAAAATAAAACTACTATAAACTCAACAAGGCGTGCGTTAAAAGCCTTACGGCGGGCCTTTGGGTGAGGGTGAATGCAGCCACACCAGAGTGTGCGTCAATTCATGCCACCCAACCAGACCCAGTGAGGTTTTTAGCGCACGCCTTAAAAAAATTTTTATTAATTTTATTTAAATTTCATCCCTGCTTGCGACTACCCTGCTGATTAAACCATATTTAACGGCTTCTTCCGCGTTCATCCAGTAGTCGCGGTCTGTGTCTTTTTCCACCTGAGAAACGGGGTTTCCTGTTTCCTGGGCGATTAGCTGGTTTATTTTGCCTCTTAGTTTTTCAAGTTCTTTGGCGTGAATTTCGATATCTGTGGCAACACCCCGAATCCCGGAGAGCGGCTGATGTATCAGGTAATGACTGTTTGGAAGACCTACACGCATATCCTTTGGGGAGGCAAGCTGGATGATCGCAGCGGCGCTTGCTACAAGTCCCATGCCGATTGTCCAAACTTGAGGCTTAACAAAACGAATCATGTCAAAAATAGCGTAACCTGCATCCGCGTCTCCGCCGGGGGAATCAATAAAAATGCGGATGGGGTCATTGTTCATGTCTTCCAAAAGTAAAAGCTGGCGTATTGTTTTTTCCGCAAGTTCTTTGTTAATTTCGCCGGATAACAAAATTGTCCGTGTCTTTAACATCTTTACCAAAAGCGGATCAAAAACATTCGATTTACCGTTTTCCTGACCTTCTTCTTCGCAATCGTTATCATCATCATTAAAAAATGGATTCATTAATTAGCCTCCGAATTATATAATAACGAATTATTTCGATTTATTCAATAATCAAGATTATGAAAACCGATTATTAAATCTCAATTATTAATCAGCTGCAGTCAGCATTTTTAGCGTTCGGCGTACATCGATGTATACATAAACCTTCTAATCTTTTGCTGAGCATTCTTCTCGAAAGGTTCTTTGCGAATACAGAAATCTCCAATCTTTTTATAAACCGGCAGCGCCCGATTCGCTTCTTCAACTTCATTCCTGATAAGCTCTTTAATAAAACTTTCATTATCCTCTTTGCCGGGATGATCATTCTTGATGTTTTCGTAATTGGGAACCATTACGGCGTAAATAATTTCGCCGCCGGAAGTTTTTCTGCCTACAACAAGAACCTCCGCAATAATACGCGAAAAAGAAAAATGCGCTTCCACTTCTTCGGGATAAACATTTTTACCGCCGGCTCCGACGATTAGATTTTTCTTGCGTCCTTTAATAAAAATGAAACCTTTTTCATCGATATAGCCGAGATCGCCTGTAAGCAGCCAGCCGTCCTCTGTAATAATTTCTTTCGTTGCATCTTCGTTTTCATAATAACCAAGCATTACAGACGGCGACTTGCACGCAATTTCGCCTATACCTTCCGGCGTTGGATCAATAATTTTTACCTCGGTGTAACTTACAGGAAGCCCTACCGATTCATTATTTTTATGGCGGGGAGTGTTTACAGAAATTAGCGGCGAGTTCTCGCTCATGCCGTACCCCTGAACCATATTAAAGCCGAATGAATCAAAAAAGTTGGCTGTCTTTATGCTTAAAGGGCCGCCGCCTGCAACCATAATCCTGATGGATTGAAGCCCCGCTTTTTTTCGGATAAATCTAAACACCTTTTGTCCGAATTCAAATTTTCCATTGTTTGATTTTTTAAGCGCGATTTTTCGAAGGAAATTTAAAGGTGCGCGGATAACAGGAGAAAGTTTACTATAGCCGGTATCAATAGCTGCCATTACCTTATCGTAAAGAAGCGGAACGCCGATTAAAAAAGTGACTCCGCCGTCCCTTATATCATCAATAACAATTTTACCTACAATTTTTTCCACTATTACAACAGGAATACCGAACGCGAAAGGCGCCATAAAAGAACATGTCGTAGCATAAGTATGATGCAGAGGCAATACATCGATAAAGATATCGCTTTTGACGGGTTCCAGAATACGAATCGCCGCGCTTGTGTTTGCGATAATATTTTTATGAGACAGCGTAACGCCCTTTGCAAATCCGGTTGTCCCGGATGTAAAAACGATGGAACATGGATAATCAGGTGCAATACTGTCGATCGGAGGCAGTTCCTGGTTGTCGGCGTCTTTTCCAAAATTATCATACTCGGTCTTTACTCCTGCGGGAGCGTCATCGTCATCGGGGCTAATACAAACAGAAACCAGTACATTTAAACCGTTAGCTGAAAGCGAAGAAGCAAATGATTTTTTTCTCCCTGAATAAAAAAACGCCTTTGCTCTTGTTATATTCATTATGTTGATGCATTCCTGCTCTGTGGCAAGAAAATCAACAGGAACAATATATATACCTGCAATTACGGTTCCCATCCAGACAGACATCCATTCAGGACGATTTTCCGCCCAAAGCACAACAGTGTCGCCTTTATTTATTCCAGCGGCAAAAAGCCCCCGTGCAATCCTTCGGCACTCATCAGCGAATCTTGCGAAATTCCAGCGTGTAAATTCCCTTTGTTTGCCTGACCGGTATAAAATCATATCCTTGTCAGCAAATTCTTTTGAATTATAATCCAGCAGCTGCGCAAAATTATCATGCGGAATGTCTGGAATATCGGAAACATAGTCTTCGAATCGTAACATGATTACCTCTCCGTCAAGATAATTCCATTATATAAAAGAGGTAAAAAAATGTCAAAATAAATATCGAAAGATTGCAACCTTTTGGATATATCTGTGTCGCAGAGGCGCAAAGGAAAAGGCGATAAATCACGCATCCCTTTACATGGACTACTTTACCTTAACAAGCAGATAACGCTTTTTTCCGGCTCTTAAAACCAGCTCGCCTTCGGCATTAAGCCTGTCTGTACCGATTAAAGCGGCAGGAAGATTGATTGCACAAAGCTCGCCGTCGCTGCCGGAAACAAAAGCTCCGCCCTGCTCAACAAGGCGGCGCGCTTCGCTCTTTGTTGACTGTAAGCCGGTCTCAAAGAAAAGGTCAACTATATTGCAACCTGCTTCCAGCCTGGAGCGTTCAAACTCAACATGAGGCATTGAAAGTTTATCTCCCTCTCCGCCTTTACCGCCGCCAAACGCCGCCTTTGCTCCAGCAAGAGCTTTATCAGCCTCATCCTTGCTGTGTATAAGAGCCGTTACTTCCCAGGCGAGACGTTCTTTGGCTTCGTTGGGATTTTTTCCATCGGCGCATAAAGACTGACATTCGCTCACAGGTAAAAAAGTAAACATAAGAAGGAAGCGAAGGATATCCTGATCCTGAACATTCCGCCAGTATTGGAAAAAATCATAAGGAGAGGTAATCGCCGGATCCAAAAAGAGAGCGCCTTTTTCGGTCTTGCCCATTTTTTTACCGTCAGAGGTTGTAACAAGCGGAAACGTAAGCCCGAAAGCCTCCACTCCCTCTACACGGCGGATTAATTCCACACCGGCGACAATATTTCCCCATTGATCGTCCCCGCCGATTTGCAAACGGCAGCCATGCCGGCGGTACAGCTCCAAAAAGTCATAGCTCTGCAAAAGCTGGTAATTAAACTCGATAAAAGACAAGCCGGTTTCCATCCGCATTTTATACGCCTCAAAACTGAGCATCCTGTTTACAGAAAAGTGCTTTCCAATATCACGCAAAAAATCGATGTAGTTTAGATTCGCAAGCCAGTCCTTGTTATTTACAGAAAAAGCGTTTTTATCGTCAAAACCCACAAAACGATCAAGCTGAGATCGAATCGATTGGGCGTTTTGGTCCAATTGTTCATAAGAGAGCATTTTTCGCACTTCACATTTCCCGGAAGGATCGCCGATACGGGCAGTTCCGCCGCCAATCAGCGCAAGAGACTTGTGACCGGCATCCCTTAAATGACGGTAAGCAAAAAACGGAACCATGTGTCCGATATGAAGACTCGAACCTGTTGGATCACAGCCGACATAAAAAGCGATTTGCCCTTCATCCATCAATTTTGACAAGGCTTCGGCATTTGTGCACTGCTGAAAAAAGCCTCTGGTTTTTAGCGTTTCTAATGTAGAGTTCATGCGCTCATTGTACTGAATTTTTATGTGTGTGTCACCTTAAGGTGTGTATCATCTTAAGGCGCTTGCTGCCTTAAAGGCGCTTGCTGCTTTAAAGGCGCTTACCGCCTTAAAGGTGTCCATCATCTTTTCCGATAATTATAAAAATGCAACCAGATAATCTTTTTGAGGTATTAAAGCAAGTTATCACGTCCTGGCAGACAATCGGCGCTGCAGTGGTAATATTCTTATTTCTAAAAATTGTTTCCCATGTCTCAAAGAGCTATCATAAACCCAGATCGATAAAAATAAAGAAACCAAATATATTTAAGAAAAAAGAACCTGCCGCCGCTCCTGAAAATCTGGAAGAACTTCCTGTCTCAGATTCCAATGATGAACTTGGTCTTGAAGAGGACTGATACATGCCTGGTATAATTGAGATAAAAGACTCTCTCAATGAAGCGGCACAAAACCTGTTCGGGCTTTCATATCTTTTTCCGTATCAAAGACTTGTAATAACAAATATTCTGGAAGCCGCTTTAGCCGCGTCGCAGGAAGATCAAACCGCCGGCACAGAGCCGACAGACAGGCAGAATCTCGGCAAACAAATTGTTATTCTGCCGACAGGAGCCGGAAAATCTCTTTGCTTTCAGCTTCCGGCAATGCTGATAGAAAACATCACGCTGGTAATTTATCCTATTCTTTCGCTGATGACAGATCAACAAAGACGCTTGCACGAAAAAGGTTTTTTGCCTGTTATGCTAAGGGGAGGACAAACCAAAGAAGAGCGTGATGAAATATGGCAAAAGCTCGAAAGCGGTCAGGCTAAATTTATTATCGCAAACCCGGAAGTATTACTCACAGAGCAGGTAAAGGAAAAACTAAAAAATATAAAAATTACCCATGTCGTTATCGATGAGGCGCATTGTGTAAGCGAATGGGGTGAAAGTTTCCGTCCCAGTTATTTGGAAATTAATTCGATAATTAGCTCTATAAATCCGCCGCTAGTAACAGCTTTTACAGCCACTGCAAGCGAACCCGTACTGGAAAAAATCAAACAGTACATCTTTGGAGGGCTAGAAGTAAACCAAATAGTCGGCAATCCCGACAGGCCAAATATTTTTTATTCCGCGAACGGCTGTATAAACCGTGACCTTGCTGTTAGGGATCTAATAGACAATAACGAGCGTCCGTCAATTGTATTTTGCTCTTCCCGCCCCGGAACAGAAAAACTTTCCCATTATCTTCGAAGCGAGTTTGAGGAAATGGGCCGCGCATGGCATAAAGAGATTCGATTTTATCACGCCGGATTAAACAAAGAAGAAAAAACAGAAACAGAAAAATGGTTTTTTAACAACAGCGAAGCTGTTTTATGCGCAACATGCGCGTACGGCATGGGCGTTGACAAGGCTGATATCAGAACCGTTATACACAGGGACTGCGCTCCGTCAGTTGAAGCGTACCTGCAGGAATCCGGCAGAGCCGGAAGAGACGGCATACAGTCAAAAGCGTTTCTTTTGTGGGGACCGGATGATGACTCCGCTATGGCAAGATGCAAAACAGATTACCAAAAAAGCAGACTCGCGGTTCTTTTGAACTACGCGAGAGATACAATAAACTGCCGCAGACATTCGCTTCTGGCTCTTCTTAATTTTGATTCAGGCGGCGAAGTCCCGGAAAAATTATGCTGTGACAATTGCCATCCTCCGGAAGGCTGCCATCCTCCGGAAAGAAAAAATGAAAGCAGCGGCATGCGCGAAGAAGCATCGGTTTTACAATTCATAAAAAAGAATAAAAGACGTTTCACTTTTGATCAGGCCGCCGCCGTTTTGACAAACACAAATATAAGATGGTCGCAGGAAGAAGCTTCCCGCGTTCTTGGCTATTTATTAAAAATTAAAAAACTCAAAACGCTTACCGGACCAGTTTGGAAAAATAAGCTGACTCTTAATTAAAAAGGGACAGATAATAATCTGCCCCTTTAAAAACTTACTCTTGTAAGGTCTACTCTTTAATACCGCCCATTGTAATACCGGAAATGATATAACGTGACATGAATGAATAAAAAATCATAATCGGTATCAGCGAAACGGCAATACCAAGATAAATACCGCCAAACTCGGTACGGTAAATATCGCCGCGCAATGACATAATCAACATAGGCAGCGTTGATTTACTTTGACTGGAAATAATAACAGCCGGTACAAGGTAATTGTTCCACGATCCAACAAAGGCAAAAATCGCCTGAGCCGCAAGAGCGGGAATTATTACAGGTAAAATAATAATATTAAAAATACGCATTTCACCGGCGCCGTCAATTCGCGCAGCATCAATTAAATCCTTATTAAGAACAGAACTCATGTACTGCCTTATAAACAAGACAGTGGCTGCGGCGGCGATACCGGGTAAAATCAACGGCAGATACGTATCCGTTAATTTCCATGAAGCCATTTGCTGATAGAAACCAATAAAGGTAAGAGAACCCGGGAGCATCATGATCAAAAGAATGATACCCCAAATTACAGACCTGCCTTTAAAGCGGTAAATATGCAGTCCATACGCCGTCATAGCGGAAAAATAGATTGTAAGTATCGTAGCGCAAATTGCGACAAAGGCGCTGTTGCCGAACCCCTGCCAAATTTGGAAACCGCGTCCGGTAAGAGCGCGCCAGTTATGAATTATGTTGGAAGGTCTGAATGTTTTTACTATCAAATCACCTTTTTTAATTATCTGACCGTTATAAACAAGTATCTGGGAATTGTTACGAAGATTATAATTAACAAGAACCTCTCCCTCACTATTATAAATAGTAATACGCGGAGAACGGCTTTCCGTTAATGCTCTGACAACATATAGTTCTGTTTCGCCGTCTTTATTCACCGTCTCTCTTAATGTGATGCCCATTATTAAATCTTTAAAAGCAATTATCCCGCTTTCACTATCCATCCTTTGCCCCAAAGACGCGGAAATATCAATCAAATATCCCATTTCTTCATCTGTTAATTTTTCCGCGTTTGTGTCAGCTATTACTTCCTCATTTAAAGCTTCAAATACATCAATATGCTCAACAAAAACATTATCCCAATCAGCGTTAATTAATCTTGTTGATGAAAAGAACCCGTCTATACCGGGGGTAATGGTAAACCCTGAATTGATCTGCTCTGTAGTACGGGAAGCGTTTATAAGCAAAACATAAATGGGAATAACAGCCAAGAGCCCAAAAAATAACATTAAGATATTTACAAAATATTGTTTTAATATCCAGCTTTTACCAATCATACAGCGTCTCCTTTTTTCTTCTTTAGTTCACTTCGATCCTGCAGGAAGAAGAAAATTAACAAGGCTAAAATAATAGTAACAACAAAAATGCCTATAGAAATTGCGGCGCCGTAAGATCGATTACTTGCTCCCATAAAGGCAACATTATATTGATATACAACAGTTGTTCTAATTTTAAAGTCCGGCGAACCATACTGATTCGTAAGAAGGAAAGGAATATCAAACATCTGCATACCGCCGATAGCCGATGTAACCAAAATAAAAAGCATCATCGGGCGAAGCAGCGGCAATGTAATATACCATGCAGTCTGGCGGCTGTTAGCTCCGTCAACAACTGCGGATTCATACAGGGATGTAGGAATACTTGTAATACCCGCCATAAGCAGAATCAGAGTATGACCATACCACATCCACCATTGAATAAAAGCAACCAAGGCTCTTGTAAAGGGAACGTTGCGGAAAAAGTTGAAAGCGTCTCTTATAACTTCACCGCTTGCGAGAGTGACAGTCGCTTGTATATCAAACAAACGCAATAATTGATTAATCGGCGCGTTAACATGTCCGCCAAAACCAAAAAGACTGCGGAAAAGAAGAGCGACAGAAGCAGCCGTTAAAAGATTTGGCATGTAAATAACAGCGCGGAATAAACCTTTTCCCGTCAGATGAAGCTGTGTATCCGAGAGCCAAATCGCAAGAACCAAAGCAATACCAAGCTGAGGAATAAAGTTCATAAACCATATAATAAACGTATTGCCAAGAGCGCCCCAGAAGAAACGATCTTTTATTAATCTGCCGTAATTAAAAGCGATAGGTAATACCGTACCGTTTCCATTACAGTCTTCGCATTCCATTTCAATTATATTACCGAAAGCATCCAGCATTAAATCGCCGTGTTCGTCAATTTCTACGCTTATACCTTCACCATCACAGTTTGGGCAAATAGCGTTAAAAAACACATAGTCATTTCTAAGACCTCTAAGATCTGTCGCGCTTATAGCGATAGTATTTAACGTAGGCCAAAAATTAAATATTAAGAACGCCAAAAGAAATGGAGCAACAAAAATATAACCCCATCGGTTTGTTCTTGCCTCATGTCCAAGCACCTTTTTTATTTTTATTTTTTTTAACGCAGCTTGCTCATTAAAATCCGGCATTTCATCCTCCTGAAAAAAAACCCAGCGCTTAAGTAAAGCGCTGGGCTATTAAAACACAAAGTTAGCTAATTCTCAGAATTAATTCTGCCTCAGAATTATCTGATACCAACCTGGCTCTGTACCTGAGCTCTGAAATCAGCGATTACCTGTGCTCTTGTTTTTTCACCATTGGTGAAAGCTTCCATTGCTTCCTGGAAGAGAGCCTGGATTTCATCGTCATAACCCTGGGTTAATTTACCGTTTACGCCTAATGCCATTCGGGCAAATTCTGCATAGTGGTTTTGTCCGCCAAGGAATGGTTCGCTGAATGAATCTTTAATTCTGTTTACAACAACAGTGTTGCTGACCATGTCACCTGATGCTCTTGCATATTCTTCAAGGAAGTCATCATTTGTTGTGATCCATTCAATGAGGTGTTCAGCAAGTTCCGGGTTCTGTGTACCTTTCCATGCGCCAATCCATGTGCCGCCCCAGCGGTATGGAACAGGACCGGGAATCATTGCCCAGTCACCGGCTGTTGATTCAGCATTGGTCTTAAGAACATAGTGGAGACCCCATGTCGGGAGGAAATAACTGAATACTTCCAACAGGTTTCCATTTTCATCTCTAAGCTCGTCTCTCATNCCGGCAAACCAGCCTTCCTGCCACTGAGTAACACGNCCATAAAGGCGTTCGTCACGAAGTGTTTTGGAAATATCAAGGTATTGATTTAAAATAGGATCGATAACGAGTCTGTTTCTTACAACCCATGGATTCTGTCTTGCGCTGTAGAATGGGAATTGAAGATCGCCAAGGCTGGATACTACAACAGCTGAACCGCCGGATTGTTGTTTAAGTTCTCTTGCTGATTCAAGGAATAAATCAAGATCGGAGAATTTGGTCTGAATGATCGCAGGATCATCTGTACCAAAATATTTACGAGCAAGGCTGCGGCGATAGAACATAGCGCCCGGGCATGCTTGCCATGACATTCCATACACTCTGCCGTTATTCATGCCAACTTCCACAGGATATTCAAGAATTCTGTCTTTGTTTCTGAGATATACATTTGTGATGTCCAAAAGATGACCGGATTCAACATATTTGCGAACGAAAGCAGATTCCAGCGCGAAAAGATCAGGAGCGCCAACACCTGATGATAAAACAGGATCCAATCTGCTTGGGAACTGTTCTGTCGGTGTTAATGTGTAGTTGATCGTTACATCAGGAAACGCTCTGGCGTAATAATGGTTAACAAGATTTCCCAATTCATCAGTGAATGACCATACAGTTAATACACCATTAAATGGACCGGCAAATGCCTGACCTCCGGTAGGATCAACTTCACCAGCGTCTATTCTTGCCTGTAATGCAGCAAGACCAGCAACCGATGCATCTCTTCCAGACCCTGTGCCTGGGCAGCCAATCATACTTACCAGCATAACGGCTACAAATAAGATAGCTAAAGCTTTTTTCATTTCTTCATCCTCCAAAAAATACAATTTCCCCTACCTTTTTTAGGGTTTTAGTTTATTAGAAGCATGTTAACACAATGTTAAAATATGGTCAATAGAAAATGAATCTTTTTGTCCAATTTATTCTTATTTAACGGAAATTTTAACGAAAACTGGCTTTGAAGCGCCTTTTTCCACAGCTACAGGTACTGGAGCTGCATCTGCGGCAATAACTGTATAGGAACCGAGAACAAGCCTGGAAGCGCCATTTTCGTCGATTGTTTCAAATGCCGATGCCGGCAGATCAAACTCAACCTTGACGCTTTTTCCAGCTTTTATGGCAGCCCGGCGGAACCCTCTCAACGAAGAAAGCGGCTCATCTTCATTACGCCCTTCCTTTGTAATATAAATTTGAATAACCTCATCAGCGTCCATTTTTCCTGTATTAGTCACGCTTACAACGGCTTTTACCATGCCGCCTGCGGTAATCGAGTCCGCCGACAGCGTTATCGAGTCAAAGTTAAAACGGGTATATGAAAGCCCAAAACCAAAAGGAAACAAGGGTTTTTCTGTCATGTATCGATAAGTGCGTCCTTTCATGGAGTAATCTTCATAAGCGGGAAGCTGATCTGTCGATGCCGGGAAAGTGATTGGCAGTTTCCCTGACGGAACGACATCGCCGAATATGATATCCGCTACAGCTTTACCTCCCGACTCGCCAGAATACCAGGCAAAAATCACAGCGTCTACAAGGTTTTCGGGGAAGGCAATTGCGCTTCCTCCGGTCAGCACTAAAATAATCCTTTTACCGGCATCCCGCACTTTTTGCAGATAATTAAGCTGCCACGCCGGAAGTTCTATTGATCCGCGATCGCCGTTTAAGTCGGAAGCGATAGCGTCGCCTTCCTCGCCTTCCATGGCGCCGTCCAACCCCATTACAACGATTGCAACATCGGTAAAATTTGCCTCCCCATAAGCGGCAAGCGTTTTACTGTTATCACAATACATAAGACATCCTTGCCTATAATCCATATTGATGCCGAACTTATCGCCGGTTTTATCGGCGATCCCTTCCATAATTGTGGTAAAATGAGAACTTACCCCGTAATAGTTGCCAAAAAGAGCGTGAGCATTGGCGGCTGATGGACCTAAAACAACGATTTTCTTCGGACTGGAATCGAGAGGAAGCAGATTACCATCATTTTTAAGTAAAACGATGGATTTATGCGCAGTTTTAAGAGCCAGCTTGCGGTGTTTGTCGCAATTTATTACTTTACGCCCAAGTTTACCGTACTTACCCTTGCCGGGCGGATCAAACATTCCAAGTTTGAAACGTGTTCGGAGCACACGTTCAAGCGATGTATTGATCGTTTCCTCTGTAACAAGCCCCTGTTTATAGGAAACAGACAAAAACGGATATGTACTGCCGCAATTCAAATCACAGCCGGCGTTTAAGGCAAGAGCCGCTGATTCTTCCGGCGTTCTGGTAATTTTATGGCGTTCATGGAAATCCTTGATAGCCCAGCAGTCAGAAACAAAGTGCCCCTTAAAATTCCATTTCCCGCGCAGGATATCTTTAATAAGCCGATTGCTGGCGCAGCATGGTTCATCCAGAGTGCGGTTATACGCACCCATGACGGATTCAACTCCGCCGTCTACAAGCACCTTAAAAGCCGGAAGATAGGTTTCCCATAAATCTTTTTGGTTTACAATTGCGTTAAAGGTGTGGCGGTCTTTTTCCGGACCTGAATGGACAGCAAAATGTTTGGCGCACGCCGAAATTTTAAGATTATCAGGATCATTTCCCTGCATGCCCTGCACCATAGCAAGACCAATTTTACTTGTAAGGAAAGGGTCTTCACCGAAAGTTTCCTGCCCCCTGCCCCATCTCGGATCGCGGAAAATATTGATATTCGGCGTCCAGAAAGTTAGCCCCCAATATTGACCACGGTTTCCCTGTTTTACGCCTTCGTTATGTTTCGCTCTGGCTTCGTCAGAAATAGCGACAGCTATCTCTTTTACAAGAGCATCATCAAAAGTAGCCGCCATTGCTATAGCCTGCGGAAAAACAGTCGCTATACCGGCTCTCGCAACGCCGTGCAGACATTCATTCCACCAGTTATACTCAGGTATACCAAGCCGTTCAATCGCCGGACTTTTATAAAGCAGCTGGGAGATTTTTTCCTCCAGCGTCATTTTGGAAATCATATCTTTAATTCGGGATTCACGGTCCATATAAGCTCCTTTTGGCTAAAAGTATTATAGAGTGTGATTTAGCTGCGGTCAATCTCAAGCCGTCAGTGTTTCCAGCGGCACAACATTTACACCGTCTTTTCGCCTGCAAGCCGCTCCATTTGCGGTAATTACAGTGAGAGCGGCAGGAGCACCCATTTTCTTTTGGTCAACTTTTTTTGCAAAGGCGAGGAGGTTTTCCGCGGCGTCATTCTGCGAGGCAAAACCCATTTTTACTTCAAACGCTGCCCAAGTTCTGTCCGGGTACTCGATGATTGCATCCACTTCCATGCCGCGCGAATCACGGTAATGATAGACTTTTCCGTCGTTTGCTTCGGCATAAATTCTTAAATCGCGGATAACAAGAGATTCGAATAACAAACCAAAATAATTTAAGTCAGCTTTTAATTTTACAGGCGTAAGACCCAATGCTCCAACCGCCAGGGAAGGATCGACAAAATGACGCTTAGGCGCTTTTCGCAAAGTGTCGGCACAGCGGATATGAGTGTTCCATGCGGGAAGATGTTCGACAATCATAAGGCGTTCAAGCGCCTGCAAATACTCGGTAACGGTTTCATCATTTAGTTTTTCCTTGTCTCCGCCTGTGTCTTTTGCAAGCGAGGAAATCGACGCTTCTGTAGAAATATTTCTTGCAAGAGACTGCATCAGGCGAATCAATTTTTGAGGATCTCTTCTTTTTCCGCCGAACCTGCTTATATCTACCTCGGCGGCAAGTGTAATATAGTCCTGCATAAAGCGAAGAGCCGCCTTTACGCCAGCGCCGATTAGGTTCGGCCAGCCGCCAATTGTAATTTTTTCCGCAAGTTCTTCAAGGCAAAAATCAACCTGCCCGGAACCTGGCGCGCTGCCTTTCATTATTTTTGCAAGGCTAACTTCGCCTGTTGACCATGTTTTTTCAAACATCGACATCGGTCTCATTTTAATAATAGAGAAACGCCCTGCGCCAGAATGAAGCCTTGCTCTTTCCACAGGATTGGCGGAACCTGTAAGAATAAATTGACCTTTCTTTTTCCGGTCATCAACTTCGCGCCTTACATAATTCCATATTTGAGGGTATTCCTGCCATTCATCAATAAGACGCGGAACAGCGCCGTCAAGCATTGATTTAGGTGCAAACTCCATTATTGCTTTGATATCATCGTCCGTATCCATACGCACAAAACTTTTGGCAGCTTGTTTGGCTGTTTCTGTCTTTCCGCAGCTTTTTGGACCTGTTATTAAAATAGCGCCGGATTCTTTAAGCCTGTTTTGAAGAGCCTTATCCGTAAAGCGTTTTATATAGCTATTTTCGTTGTTCCCCATGCTTAAAGTATAGTATAGTAACCGGGAAAATGTAAGGTTTCTAACCGGGAATTTGTGACTTTTCTAACCGGGAAAATGTGACTTTTATAATTACAGTTTTTCGAGCCGTTTGCAGGCTTCTTCCACGTCGTGTCTATGACCAAAGGCTGAGAAGCGCACAAAGCTCTGCCCGGCAGGACCAAAACCGGCTCCGGGAGTTGTCACAACATGACACTTTTCCAGGATTTGCGAAAACACTTCCCAGCTGTCTTTGCCGGGGAAATGCGCCCAAATGTACGGAGAGTTATCGCCGCCAATACATTTTATTCCAAGTTTTTCTAGAGCATCTCTTATTAATTTCGCGTTACCTAAATAAAAATCTGTTAATTTGCGCACTTCTTTAAGTCCCTCGCTGTCTAACGCGGCAAGACCGCCTGCCTGAGCGATGTTTGAAGCGCCGTTAAAAATTGTTCCGGCTATCCGGCTCCAGTCCGCGTTAACGCTTTCGCC